>Ga0315553_10000048_pt1 | contig 92593 bp, 75 predicted proteins | sample SalMarSW160140MG_FD_203099 | JGI IMG/M metagenome (GOLD analysis project Ga0315553, IMG submission 203099) | Salt marsh sediment microbial communities from the Plum Island Ecosystem LTER, Massachusetts, United States - Salt Marsh Sediment SW1601-40 ... | reverse complement strand
AGCCTGCACATAGCACGAGCGACGGTGTGATAGCCCCGGAAGTGAGATTGCTGGGTTTCGACCTGCCGCGCGAAAAGCTGAACCCCGGTGACGATCTCGAGGTGGCACTCTACTGGAAGGCTCTCCACGACGTGTCTCGCGACTATCTGGTTGTGGTGCAGCTCTCGGATGCCCAGGGCGGGGTCTGGGCCCAAGAGGAGAGCAAACCGGCGTATGGAGACTATCCCACCACCGAGTGGGAAAAGGGCGAAGTCATCCGCGACTGGCATGAGGCGGTCGTGGACGCACAGACCCCCAGTGGGAGCTACCAACTGTCTGTAGGGCTGGCCAGGGGTGGGCTGTTCGTGGGACAACTGGACCTGGGCACCGTACGCATCTCAGGGAGGTCAAGGTCTTACGAAGTCCCACCCATGCAGAACAGACTTGATGTGCGCCTCGGTGACGGCCCACGGCTCCTGGGTTACGACCTGGAGTGTTGCGTGGACGCAGGACAACCCATCCGGTTGACTCTGTACTGGCAGTGTTTGGCTGAGATGACCACGCCCTACACAGTGTTCACCCATGTCCTGGACGCCGACAGTGTTGTCCGAGGACAGGTTGACAGTCCACCAGCGGGCGGCGATGCTCCAACCACAAGCTGGGTCGAGGGCGAGGTCATCGCGGATGTCTACGAGATAGCCCTGGACCCAGAGACCCCAAGAGGCGAATACGTGGTGGAGATAGGCATGTACGACCCGGAAACCATGGAACGACTGCCGGTGTACGATGCTCGAGGTACCGTCCAGGGTGACAGGATCCTCTTGAGCAGTGTGAATGTCGCTCCGTAGACCCGGGCCCTGAGTTGACGATGGGAGACGATGCGGATGTCCCTGGTGCAGAGATGGAACAGACTGAGTTTCAGAAAGAGAGAGTACCTGTGCCTCGCTCTGCTCATGCTGCTGGCAGCGCTCCTGCGCTTCTATCGATTGGACTCCATCCCCGTGGGCTTGGACGTTGATGAGTCCGTGGATGGCTGGGAGGCGAAGCGAATCCTGAGTGGTGGGTGCTGCCCGATCTTCTTCACCGCCGACTACGGTGAGGAACCAATGCACATCTATACGGTCCTTCTCCTGTTCCGAACCTTGGGTGTCAGTGTGCTGTCCATCAGGGCCGCCTCCGCCATAGCTGGTCTGCTGTTGGTGCCCGTGATCTACCTCCTGGCAGGAGAGCTCTTCCCGCCGTCTGTGGACTTCCCATCGTTCACGCCCATAGTTGCCGCTTTCTGGGTCGCCACCTCGTATTGGCACATAACGTACAGCAGGGCGGGCATGGAGCCCGTCTATCTCCCACTCTTCGCGAGCACGGCGGCACTATTCTTGTGGAGGGGAATTGGGCTACAGAATAGGTGGTCCTTCGTGCTGGCTGGGTGCTTCCTGGGGGCAAGCCTCTATACCTACAGAGCAGCGCGGCTGTTCCCCGTTTTCCTGCTGCTGTTCCTGGGCTACTGCGCGCTGACCAGACCCGGCTCTCGCCAGCCTCACCTGGCGAATCTGATACTGCTCACCGCTGCAGCCGTGACGGTCTTCCTACCACTGGGCATTTACGCTCTGGGTCATTTGGACATGTTCATTCAGCGCGAGATGACTGTCAGCGTCCTCTCCCCGGAGACAGGCGACCGCTCGGTCGCCTCCACCCTCATTGAGACTGCAGCCAGGACATTCGGTATGTACGTCCTTGTGCCTGACCCTCAATTCGAGCGCAATCCTGCACATCGGCCAATCCTCGATCCCTTGAGCTCTGTGTTTTTCCTAGTCGGAATAGCCCACGTCTGGCGCAGAAGACGGGAGCCAGCGTGTGTTTTCGTCTTCCTCTGGCTCATCGTGATGTCCCTACCGGGCGCGCTTACTCCCGATGTGTCCCCTCAATACTCCAGAGGCATCGGCGCTCTACCCGCTGCGGTCCTCCTATGCGCAGTCGGTGTTGACTCCGTGACGCGCTTCGCCAGGGGAAGGCTACAATCGCCCACCTTGCGCCGGGCGTACTCGCCGCTGCTCTGCCTCGTCCTCTTGACGGTGGGCGTCCTCAGTTATCAGGACTACTTCTTCCCGTGGCTGGAGAGAGGCAGAGAGGGCTTGGTGCTCGGGGCCAGGGAGAGCGAGGCCGCAGAAGTCATGAACGGCACGTACGTCGAAGGTGGAGTCTGGATACTACCCGCCAGTTCGGTCGACGCTGCGCGATTGCCATTCTTTCAGGTCAACTTCCTGTACCGGGGCGTTCTGCCTCATCATACCTTACACGTTGACGAAGCCTCTTGCGCGAAAGACTTGGCCGAGATATGCCGAGGGCATAGCACTGCTCTGGTGGTGAACTGGACTGACTTCATCACGGAGAAGGCTTACCAATCTCAGAACTCCGACCCCAAGGGACTGATAGACTTCTTGCTCAGGAAATGCGGAAGGCGTCTCGAAGTAGAGCCCTTCCAGAGCTTTGACCTTGTAACCTATGAGTTGCCTGAGTCCCCGAACTTCTCCATCGCCCGTTCCTTCCAGGCATTCGATGCCAACTTCGGCGACGAGTTGAGCCTGGTGGGCGTGGCTTTCGGAGGCTCATCGCTCAGCCCAACGAGTACCCCCCAGGAGGTAGAGAGGAAGGTGTTGCCCTCGGGCAAAGAGGGATGGGTGGTCCTGCAATGGCAGTCGACAAAGGCACCTAGCAAGAACTACAAAGTGGCCGTATATCTTCTTGATGGCCAGGGACGGCTGGTAGGCCAGGCGGACAAGCTGCTCTTGAGCAACAACCTCGAACCCACGTCGAGATGGTCGGCCGAGCAACTGGAGATTGACTACTACAACCTCCCCTGCCTCGCAGCCACCCCGCCAGGTGTGTACTCCGTGGAGGTGGCGGTGTACAGCTCCGAGACGATGGAGAGACTCCAGGTCATCGATCCGCAGTCGGGTTCTTTCAAGAGCAGTCTGACTGTAGGCACCATGGAGATCATCGTGCCGCTCACCCCACCGGCCGTCGATCCCATGGAGCCCACCGCCCCCGCGAACAGGAACGTGGCGCCTGGCCTCGAACTCCTGGGCTACGATTTGCCCGTGACCGTCGCCAGCCCTGGAGAGAGAGTGAGGCTGGCCCTCTACTGGCGGGCAGTCGAGGACGTGCAGCGCGACTACGTCTTGTCGGTACAGTTGGCCGACGAAGAGGGGAACGTGTGGTTCGAGCAGAAAGACCGCCCTGTGGATGGCACATACCCCACCACGGAGTGGGACGAAGGCGAGGTGCTCAGAGACTGGCACGATCTGGTTATGCCTCCCGACGCACCACAGGGTCGCCACGATCTTTTCTTGCAGGTCCTGGAGGAAGGCCAGGTACTTGGAGAGTTGCAGCTAGGACATCTCAACGTGCAGGGGCGATCGCGCGATTTCGCTGTCCAGGCCGTCGAGCATCCCATGGAAGCAAGAGCCGGAGAAGGGGTGCTCTTCCTGGGCTATGACCTGGACGTGGACCGGCTGGAGCCTGGGCAGACCTTGGAGTTCACCCTCTACTGGCAGGCTCTGGACGAAATGGAGGTCTCCTACACGGTGTTCACCCACCTCCTCGACGCAGAGGAACGAGTCTGGGGCCAGGCCGACAGTATCCCACTGGGTGGCGAGGCTCCAACGACGAGTTGGCTACGAGGGGAGGTCATCACTGATCGGTACGAGATCATCGTGGATCCCGAGGCACCTGCTGGTGCGTATGTGATAGAGATTGGCATGTATGATGCTGGTTCGGGACAGCGCTTATCAGTATATGATGTTCACGGCGAACAGCAGGGAGATAGAATAGTCCTGCAAGCAACACCCGTGCTCGTGGCTGAGTGAAGATGGTACCGAGGTTTGACCTAGGAGCAACGAGACACCATCGCTGAGGCCGGGCATCAAGATGGCATTCTCTGATGTGATCATCCTTCTGGAGTTCCTGGGCACCATACTGGCTGGTTTGGTGGCAGCTGCCGTGGTACACCGATCGCGGCTTAGCATCCGCACGTGGGTGCGGCCCCGCGAAATCGGAGCCCTGCGGCGCCGAGCCGCAGCTGTTCTCCTGGGATCGATGCTTGCAGGCTACGTCGTTGTCTTCTCCGCCCTTTCTTTGGTGAAGCATGCCAACTTCCGCACGTACAACGATCTAGCGATATTCACTCAGGTCATGTGGAGCACATGTCAAGGGCGATGGTTCGAGACCACTCTCATCGGAGATCGCCCTGTCAACTTCCTAGGGCACCACTTCTCACCTGCCCTTTCACTTCTAACGCCTCTCTACTGCCTTTGGCCCGACGCAGCTTGCCTGTTGATTCTCCAAACGGCTTGCCTGGCACTGGGAGCCGTGCCTATATACCTCTATGCTAGAAAGGAGACAACCAGCAGGCTACTCGCCCTGACTTTGTCTGCAGCGTACTTTCTGTATCCCGTGCTCCATTGGGTGAACTACTCTGAGTTCCACGCGATCTGCTTGAGTGTGCCACTGCTTTCTTTCGCTACATACAGTCTGTTGACCAGACGCTATCGTCCATTCTTCGTGTTGCTGATCCTATCCCTTCTGGTCAAAGAGGAAATGGCCTTTGTAGCCGCAGCCTTCGCCATGTATGCTCTCCTCGTGCACAGGAGATACCTTATGGGAGCCGCTCTGCTGCTCCTGGCCGCAGGGTGGGCCTGCGGAACGATGTGCATCGTCATGCCTGCCATAAGTCAACACCCTTACGCTTTCACAGATCGCTACGCATATCTGGGTGATAGCATTGGTGAAATGGCCCTTTCGCTGTTGCTTCACCCTCTAATGGTGTTGGAGCACCTTCTGATTCCAGCGAAGAAGTTGGAATTCCTGCTGCATCTGCTAGTGCCTCTAGGCTTCCTTCCCCTACTAGGACCAGACACCCTGATCTTGACCCTACCCACCTTATCCTATTCTCTGCTCAGCGACCACAAGGCCCAGTATGCCCTCCGCGCTTGCTACTCTGCCCCCCTGATACCCCTATTGTTCTTGGCCAGCGTTACGGGAATCCGACGACTCTTGCGTTGGAAGGGGTATTCAACAGCAACTGTTGTTTCGGCTTTCATTTTGACGACTAGCTTCATGAGTTATCTGCTTTACAGCCCAGGGCCACTGGCTAGATACTTCAACCAGACTGATGAGTATGTCCTGTGGCCACACCTGGCCTCTGCCTACGAGGCTCTTGCAGCAATCCCAGCGGATGCATCGGTCATGGCCTCCTGCGAATTTGCGCCTCATCTAGCTGCGAGAGAGCAAATCTACATCGACAATATAGACTACTTACCTGTCCAGTACGTATTTCAGGACTATACGGCGCGCACGGCAGGCCCTGGGTACCCAGCCCTGTTGCCAAGCGAGCACGAACTGGCATATCCCCTGTATGAGACCGTCTTTGACCAAGATGGATACTGCGTGCGACGATATGAAGATTCCGTAGCTATCTCTAACCCAGCAGGGGTTGAGTTTGAGGATGAGTTGAAGCTTCTGGCCTACCAATGGCGGGATCAAGGAGGACTGCTCTCGCCCGTCTTGAAGCCCGGAGGATACCTGGATCCTATCGTCGCCTGGCGGGCTGAAGGGCAATTGACGGAGAGATATGCTTTCTTCGTGCACCTATTGGATCAGAACTCCCATCGTTGGGCACAAGTAGACCAAGAAGTGGAAAGGGGAGTCTATCGTACCACTCTGTGGGAACCGGGGATGGTGGTCGCTGACCACTACAGGTTGAACGTCCCTTGGGGCACGCCGCCCGGCGAGTACCAGGTCCTGATAGGCGTCTATTCCAGCGCCACCGGGCAGCGCCTCCGCCCAATCTGTAATGAATCCGAGGTACGAGACAATGCCCTTAGTCTCGGATCGGTTCAAGTGGTCAAACCCGACTCTGCGGCGTCCCCGGAAGCGGCATCTCCTCAACATCGGCTGGACATCCGCTTCAATGACGAACTTGAACTGGTGGGTCACGACTTGGAAATTCCCGCCGTTCAGCCGGGCGAGACAATCCCCTTGATCCTTACCTGGCGCGCCCTGGCCAGCATCACAGGCGAGTACACGATAGCGCCCCTACTTGACCAGGTGGACGGTGCGAGAAGGCTACGCTGTCTGGAGGAGCCAGTGGGGCTCACATATCGTCCGGACAAATGGGAGGTCTCCGAGGTGGTGCGGGATTGGCACGAGGTACACGTGCCACCCGACTCCCCGGCGGGGCAGTACGAGATCTTGTTGGAGGTTCTGAACGCAGGAGAGACCATTGGCGAGATAAGCCTCGCCCACCTCGAGGTGCAGGGGCGATCACGCGATTACGCTGCCCCGGCCGTCGAGTTTCCCATGGAGGCCAGAGCGGGCGAAGAGGTGCTCTTCCTGGGCTATGACCTGGACGTGGACCGGCTGAAGCCAGGGCAGTCCGTGGAGTTCACCCTCTACTGGCAGGCTCTCGACGAAATGGAGGTCTCCTACACGGTGTTCACCCACCTCCTCGACGCAGAGGAACGAGTCTGGGGCCAGGCCGACAGTATCCCACTGGGTGGCGAGGCTCCAACGACGAGTTGGCTACGAGGGGAGGTCATCGCGGATGTCTACGAGATAGCCCTGGACCCAGAGACCCCAAAAGGCGAATACGCTATGGAGATAGGTATGTACGACCCGGACACCATGGAACGACTGCCAGTCTACGATGCTCAAGGTACCCTCCAGGGTGACAGGATCCTCTTGAGCAGCGTGAATGTCGCTCCGTAGACCCGGGCCCTGCGTTGACGATGGGAGACGATGCGGATGTCCCTGGTGCAGAGATGGAACAGACTGAGTTTCAGAAAGAGAGAGTACCTGTGCCTCGCTCTGCTCATGCTGCTGGCAGCGGTCCTGCGCTTCTATCGACTGGAGTCCATTCCTGTCGGAATGAGCGTCGACGAGGCCGAAGATGGTTACTTTGCGAAGAGGATCCTGAGAGGCGAGGAGCATCCCTTCTTCATCGCCGGGAACTTCGGAGAGGAGCCGATGCACACCTATCTCGTGGCTCTCTCCTTCACGCTGTGGGGCATCAGCCTCTGGGCCATCCGCTTCGTCTCGGCCTTCGCCGGCCTCCTGGCTATGCCGGTGGCCTTCTGGCTGGCAAAGGAACTCTTTGCGCGGCAGCAAAGTCCGCCGTCTCTGCTGCCCCTCCTGTCCGCCTTCTTCCTGGCCACATCGTACTGGCACATCATCTACAGCCGCGCCGGATTGGAGGTGGTGAGCCTGCCGCTCTTTTCCTGCGCCGTGATCTACCTCCTCTGGAAAGGGATACGCGGTGGGAGAAGACGGGCCTTTATTGCCTGTGGGCTGCTGTTGGGGGCCAGCCTCTATTCCTATCGCGGTGCGCGCTTCCTGCCCATCCTGCTCGCCGTCTTCTTCGGAGGCTGGGTTCTCGCAAGCGGCGATTTCCGCCGACGCCATTTCGTGAACCTGGTCCTGGTGGCGCTGGTGGCGGCCATCGTCTGTCTACCCTTGGGCATTTACGCCGTTGTCCACCCGGATATCTTCTTCGCACGTGAGATGCAGCTCTCCATCTTCAATCCAGACTGGGGACGCGGCTCGCCTATCCAGGCCTTCGGCATGGCTCTCGCCAAGACCATGGGCATGTTTAACCTGAAAGGGGATCCCGAGTTTGACCGTAACCCGGGTATGCGCCCGGTCTTGGATCCCCTCAGCTCCTTGTGCTTTCTTGTGGGCCTGGCTACGGCATTGCGGAGGTGGAGAGAACCCAGATACCTGCTCATAGTGCTCTGGTTCCTCATTATGTCTCTACCCGGGGCGTTCACTACCGGCGTGCTCCCGCACTTCAACCGAGGCATAGGAGCCCTGCCGCCCCTGTGTATGCTCTGCGCGCTGGGCGTCGTCTCTGCGAAGCAGTGGCTGAACCGAAGAGTATCCCACCGGGCTGCCAAGCTGGCGTCCGCGCCCCTTCTATCGGTACTACTTGTGCTCATCACCTTTCTCTCCTGTAGGGACTACTTCGTACCGTGGCAGCAGAGTCTAGCGAGGGACGAATACGAAGTGACCCACGCCCCCTTCCTGGAAGCTGCCGAGGTCATGAACTCCACACGTATCCCCGACGGAGTGTGGATACTCCCAGCCTCACCCGTTCGTGAGAGCAACATCGTCTTCTACGAGGCCAGTTTTCTGTACGACGGACCCGAGCCTGAGCACACGCTCACCGTGGATCAGAGCACCGCTCCGATGGAACTCACGCACATCTGTCAAGGTCACCGGCAAGCCGCGGTGATCGAGTGGAAGCCGTTCGCTCTGGAAGAAGCTTACCTGTCCTTGAACTCCGATCCCAAAGGTCTGCTTGACTTCCTGTTCAGGAAATACGGCACCTACACTCGCAGCGAGCCGCACGACAACTTCGATCTTGTCACATGCACACTACCCGCTTCGCCTCAGTTTTCCATCGCGGACTCATTCGAAGGAGTGGGACTCGATTTCGGAGAAGACCTGCGGTTGGAGGGCGTGGCCTACGGTGGTTCGTCCGCGCACGCGACCAGCTCGCCTGAGGAAGTGGAACGCAAGGTCCTGCCTTCTGGCAAGGAGGGGTGGGTCGTGCTGCGCTGGGAAGCCCTGCGAGGCCTGGATAGAAACTACAAAGTAGGCGTGTACCTGCTCGACAGCCAGGGACGAGTTGTCGGCCAGGTGGACAAACTGCTCTTGAGCAACAACCTTGAACCCACGTCGAGATGGTCGGCTGAGCAACTGGAAATCGACTACTACACGCTGCCCTGCGTGGCAGCCACTCCGCCCGGCGTGTACTCTGTCGAGGTAGCGGTATACGATGGCGAGACGATGGAGAGAGTCCAGGTCCGCGACCCGGAGTCGGGTTCGGTGAGGAGCACTCTGAGGATAGGCACAATGGAGGTCATCGAGCCCCTGACGCCGCCTGAGGTCGATCCCATGGAGCCCACCGCCCCCTCCAAAAGGGACGTGGCACCCGGTGTTGAACTGCTCGGCTACGATTTGCCCGTGGCCGTCGCCAGCCCTGGAGAGAAAGTGGGGCTGGCTCTGTACTGGCGGGCGGTCGAGGACGTGCAGCGCGACTACATCTTGTCGGTACAGCTGGCCGACGAAGATGGGAAGGTGTGGTTCGAGCAGAAAGGCCGGCCGGTGGACGGCACGTACCCCACCACAGAGTGGGACGAAGGCGAAGTGCTCAGAGACTGGCACGACCTGCTTGTACCGCCCGATGCGCCACAGGGTCGGCACGAGCTTCTCCTCCAAGCAATAGAGGAAGGAGAAGTGCTCGGCGAGATACAGCTCGGGCATGTGGAAGTACAGGGTCGGAGCCGTGAGTTTGACATCCCTTCCATGCAGCATACAGTGGAAGCCAGAATCGGACAGGGCGCATTCCTGCTGGGCCATGACCTGAACGCGGGCGTTTTGAGGCCTGGGGAATCCATACTGCTCACGCTGTACTGGCAGGCTCTGGAGGAAATGGATGTCTCCTACACAGTGTTCACCCACCTCCTCGACGCAGAGGAACGAGTCTGGGGCCAGGCCGACAGTATCCCACTGGGTGGCGAGGCTCCAACGACGAGTTGGCTACGAGGGGAGGTCATCACTGATCGGTACAGGATCGTCGTGGATCCCGAGGCACCTCCCGGTACCTACGTTATTGAGATCGGCATGTACGACGCAGCAACTGGACGACGTCTTCCCATTCTCGTGGACGACCAACGGTTGGAAGGGGACCGGCTGTTGCTGGGAGAACTCCAAGTCGCTCCGTAAGTGCGCCTGTGGTGTGGAGAAGCATGATCAGCAGCGAATTGCGCAGCCGAGCGTTCTGCACTCTTGCGGCTATCTCGATCATGGCCCTATCCCTCGCCTATCAGGTCAAGACTCCCTTTCGCATCGACCTCGGCACAGGTCGCGACGCACCTTTTCTCCGGAACTTCTACGATGTGGAGCAGGCCGATGGTCTCTCCTACCGCTGGAGCAGCGGCAGATCCTTCATATACCTGCCGGGCATAGGTAGCAGCGCACCACTCGTCCTGCGCATCAGTCTCAACGGCTACAGGCCAACCGGCCTAGCTTCCCCCCTCGTACACGTGAAAGTCAATGGAAAGGAGCTGTCTTCCTTCACTCCCACGGCCCAGTTCGAGACCTACGAGTTTCTTGTGGATAGATATACCATAGGCATTCCTGGCAACTTGGAGGTCGAGATCGACTCCGAGGTGTTCGTTCCCGCGCAGACACGCGGTGAAGGTGACCTTCGAGAGTTGGGGGTCCTTGTTGACTCCGTGTCCGCAGCATACCCGGAAGGCGCGACGGCCATCATCCTTCCTCCCCCAGTCCACCTCCTCGGTCTCTGGTGCGCTGTGCTGGCGAGCTTCGTACTGACTCGACTGTGGTGGCCGACCCGCATCGTCGCGTTCGTCATAGCGGCCCTCGTTCTGCTAGCTCTTCTCCTCCTGGTGATTCAGCAGCGCCTTGTTGTGGGCCTGTACTCCACCCAGCTCGCGGGTTTGCTGGTACTGACCAACATTGTGGCGTACGGCATAAAATCGGCCAGGCGTATACAGGGACTACGGGCTCGATTATTCCATCCCCGGGGGGCAACGTGCAAGCAAATGCTGACCCTGGCCCTGATCTTCTTGGCGGTCTTCCTCACCCACTCGCTCAGTCGCGTCTGCTGCTACGCCGGCGACTCGGTCTGGTCCGTGCCTGTTGCCATGAGCGTAATCAGAGAGCACAATGCAGATCTGGACGAGTACGAGCAGATAGTCGTCAGCAATGACTACCGCGGTGAGATGGTAGTGCCGCATGACAACCACTATACCGTGGAGGAGATACGTGGACACGTTTACACCAAGCAGCCGATCGGCGTTTCCATCGTGGCTGTTCCACCTCTAATGGTGATTGACAACGTCCTCGGCTACCTCTTCGATGTCGACTTGGACGAATACGTAAGATACGGGGGTTCTGGACACCTGGAACGTCTCATCGCCTCGTCGATAGTCGGATGCACAGCGTTGTTCATCTACCTGATCGCTCTCCGCTTCCTTTGTCGCAGATACTCACTGTTGGTGGTGTTGGTCTTCGCTTTTTGCACGCCAGCGTGGTCCACCGCAAGCAGGGCCCTGTGGCAGCACGGCCCATCCATGCTCATGCTCAGCGCCACGCTCTATCTGATCCTTCTAGCCAGGGACAGACCGTCGCTGGTCCAGTTTGCCAGTTTGCCACTCGCCCTGTCCTTCATCATACGTCCCACAAACAGCATTTCTGTCGTGGTGCTGACGCTGTACGTCGCGGTTGAGTACAGGAGGTACCTCCTGAGATACTTGCTGTGGGCCACGGCCATCGCCGCACCCCTTCTGGCGTACAACTTGACGACCTATCACTCGCTGTTGTCAACCTACTACTTGCCGCAGAAGGTCGGGTCGAACCCCGCCTTCCTGGAGGCCTTGGTCGCCAATGTGGTAAGCCCAGGCCGAGGACTACTCGTTTTCTCGCCGGTGCTGCTGATGTCGGTTGTCGGGGTTTTTCTGAGAATCCGAGACGGGGAATGGCGAAGACTGGACTCTGCTCTGCTGGCCATCGTGATCCTGCATTGGGTAGCCATTTCCTCCTTCAGCAAGTGGTGGGCAGGGCATTCTTATGGTCCCAGGTTCTTCTGTGACGTCATTCCCCATCTCGTGTACCTCATGATTCCGGTCTTTTCGAGAATGTCCGGTCTTAGAGGTCCAACAAAGGCGCTCTGGGCCGCTCTGGTGTCCGGCCTCATCGTCGTCAGTTTCTTCATACACTGCAGGGGAGCGACGAGTTGGGATACTCACGTGTGGAACGAGGAACCGGTTGGTGTCGATGACAACCCGACCAGGGTCTGGGACTGGAGAGACATCCAGTTCCTGCGCGGGATAACGATGACCTCACCGCTCGCTTGCACAACAGAGCATCGGCCAGCCTGGGACCAGCAACGCCTCGTCGAGGACTGCGCCACGTCGCTGGGTGGAAGTCTAGGCTGCCCGCGGCAGGTCAAGTCGAAGTCCCCATACCCACAGCCGAGGTCTACCACGGGGGGATCGATGGCGCTAGGCCATGCCCACTCCTTCCCGGTATGTTGTGAACCGGCGGCCAGGAGGACCGTCGTGCGCCAACGTAGCAGACGTCCTGACACTCCCGGCAAGAGCTCCCCGTGCGTGGGAGGGCGGAATCTGCACTCCCGATCTCACAGGCAGCCGCGTCCTCTCCAGAGCGATGGTCGTCCTGAGAACGCACAAACGGATTGGGGCTGTCGTTGAGCCTCGCCACCCTGACGGTCGACCTGCCTCCTGAAGGGGACACCGAGGTAGCTTTCGATACTGGCGCGCAACCAGCGAGGGTATCACTCTGAGCAGAAACACATCCACGACGGTGCTCATCCTGTCCCTCACAATCCTGGCCTTTGCGCTACGCCTCTACCGGCTGGACTATCAGCCTCTCCGTGGAGATGAGTCCTTCAGCATCCAGTTCTCAGCACACGAACTAGAGTGGCTCGTCCCGAGCATCGCCCATGTCGAGCCAAACCCACCCCTCTACTATCTACTCCTCCACGGATGGATGAAGTCTCTCGGCCAGAGCGAGTTTGTGACGCGATTCCTGTCCCTCCTGTTCGGGGTCGTGTCAGTGCCCCTTGTCTACCAGCTTGGCAGATCGATGGGGCGACCCAAGGTCGGGGCGCTGGCGGCTCTTCTGCTGGCCATCAACCCCTTCCAGGTGTGGCATGCGCAAGACGTGCGGAATTATACAGTCTGGCCCGCCCTGAGCATAGCTGCCCTCGTCTTCCTCATGCGCTCGCTACAAGATGCCAAGCGCCGGCATTGGGCAGGCTACGCCGCCATGACCCTCCTTAGCCTGTACACCCACTACTACGACATGTTCATGTTGCTGTTCCAGAATCTCTTCGTCCTGACCTTCGTCCTCGGAGAATGGAGGAAGCATGGTCGGATTGAGCCAAAGCTGCGCAGAGTGATCTACGCCTGGATTGTCATCCAGACGGTGCTCGTCGTGGTGTATGTTCCGTGGCTTGCGTACGGCTCCTCGCGCCTCATCGAGATCACCGAAGGCGACTCACCAGCGTTGTGGATGGTATTTGCGCGGTGTCTGACCGCCTTCAGCATCGGCGAGACCATCTCTGAGACATACCGGTCGCTCACACTGCCCATACTCCTGTTGCTTCTTGTCCTTGGCATCCTCATCCCTGCCTTCGGAAAAGACAGGCGAGTTGCGCTCTTCCTGAGCTTGTACATCGTCGTGCCCACGATCTGCGTCTTCGGTGTGGCCCAGATCCGACCTCTCTTCCGAGAGCGGTATCTGAACGCAATCGCTCCTGCCTACTATCTCACTTTCTCCTGGGGGCTACTCTCTGCCCAGGAGAAGCTGCGCCGCTGGAAGACCGCTCCGCTGGTCGCTGGCGTTGTCTTCTTTGGACTGAGCGCTGCCTACTCGCTGAACAACTACTATCATCAGCCAGAGTACCACAAGAGCCCTGACTGGAGGGCCCTCGCCGCCTACCTGGCCAGCGAGACGGAGCCTGGGGACGTCATCGTTCTCAACTACCCAGACCCCACCTTCTCCTACTACTATCGTGGGGAGGCTCCGAGCGTTGTCCTGCCCCGTGGACTGCTCTCCGAGAGTGAGAAGGTGGTCACGGCTCGAGACCTTCAACTCCTCGCCAAGACCTACGAACGCATCTGGTTCCAACCTTTGACGGACCTCTCCTGGGACAACGAGGGCTTCGTGGAGAGGTGGCTGTATCATCACAGTGTCCTGGTCGACCAGCGAGATATCCTGGGCTTTCGGTGGCTGATCTACCACCCCACAGTGCTATCGCTGGAGAGCATCCAGCACAGCCTGGATTTCCTGTTGGGAGAAGCCATCTGGCTCAGGGGATATGATTCGGAGATAGCAGAACTCGACAGCCGCGAACCCGTCCAGGTTGAACCAGGTAGAGCTGTGCGCCTCACGCTCTATTGGCAGGCCGCAGAGGACGTGGAGACTGCCTACACCGTTTTCGTCCATCTCGTAGATGATCGCGGGCATATCTACACCCAGGTAGACAGCGCGCCCTGTGGAGGGGACTTCCCCACCGTCGAATGGATTGCCGGCGACATCATCGTGGATCCGTACTCGATCGTGGTCCCGCCGCGCATCCCTCCCGGAGACTACTCTCTGGTGGTGGGCATGTACGATCCCGAGACAGGTGTCCGCTTGCCCATAGTGGCCGGCGTTGAGGGGTATCTGGGTGATCAGGCGACGCTTGCTCAGATCACCGTGAACGAGTAGCAACACCGGGCAGCCGGTCATCCCGCCACAGGTATCCCCGGGTCCGACGCAACCGGCCTCCTACGGTCCAGTCAGCTCGTGGACCCGGCTCACACATAGATGCGAGGGACTCTGGACACGGTGGATGGCTGGGGTATGCGACCCCTGCACTACGCCAGCAGGCATAAGATGCTTGCCTCCGGGGCGCGCAGCTAATATAATCAACTGAGTCATGTACCTCCTTGCAGAGGCCATGCTCGAGGTGGAGGCTAGCATGAGGAGAAACACAGTTCCATGCGCATCGGGATCGACGCCCGTCTGGTACACTACAGCCGCGCAGGTATCGGACAGTACATCACCGGTCTTGTAAAGGGGTTGAGTGAGTGTGATGAGGACAATGAGTTTGTCCTCCTACAGAGCCGCAAGGACACGTCCATCCTGGCCGACAGGCACAACTTCGTCAGGAAGTCCCTCTGGACGCCGAGCCACCACCGGCTGGAGCAGCTAGTCCTACCCTTTGAGATCAGCCCCCTGCGGTTGGACATCCTTCACAGCCCTGACTTCATACCGCCCTTTCGAAGAGACTACAAGTCGGTCATTACCGTCCACGATCTGGCCTTCCTCCTCTACCCGCACTTCCTCACCGAGGAGAGCGCCCGCTACTACGGCCAGATAGACCGAGCGGTGAGGCATGCGGACCACGTTGTCGCGGACTCTCTAAGCACCAAGCGCGACATCGTCAACTTCCTGGGTGTGCCGGAGGCCAAGATCTCTGTGATCTACGCAGCGGCCAACGACATATATCACCCGGTCGACGATCAGCAACTCCTGAGGGAGGCCCGGGGAAAGTACCAACTGGAGAAACCGTACGCGCTCTTCGTAAGCACCATCGAACCCAGAAAGAACCTGCCGACCCTGCTTCGGGCCTTCCGCCAGCTCCTCGACCACTACAAGCTAGAGGTGACGCTTGCCGTGGCAGGTCAAAGGGGCTGGTTCTGCGGAGAGGTCTTCGCTGTGGCCGAAGAACTCGAGTTGAACGATGACGTCGTCTTTCTGGACCATGTGCCCATCGAGGACCTGGTCTTGCTCTACAACGCCGCCCGGATGCACGTGCACCCTTCCTTCTACGAAGGCTTCGGCCTGCCTCCGCTGGAAGCCATGACCTGCGGCACACCTACCATTGTGGCCAACGTCTCGTCACTGCCCGAAGTGGTAGGAGACGCTGGATTGCTGGTCTCCCCGGAGCACACTGAAGGTTGGACCGTCGCCATGTGGAGACTCCTCACCGACGACTCCTTGCACCAGGAGATGTCACAGAAGGGCCTCAAGAGGGCCAAGCTCTTCTCTTGGGAGAGGGCTGCCCGTGAGACCCTCGCTCTGTACCGGCGTATGTCAGGATGAGTCCCAGGCTTCTGTTCCTAACCCCTGACCTCCCCTACCCCCCACACCAGGGAGCTGCCATCCGAACCTACAACCTGATCAAGAACCTGGCGCCGCGCCACGAAGTCCATCTTCTGTCCTTTATTCAGGGAGAAGACGAAGCCGAGAGACTCGAGTCTCTGTCCCCCTACTGTACCACTGTGGCTACCGTACCCGCGCCTTCTCGCTCACCAGTGCATCGAGCACTCTCTGTCCTGTTCTCGTCCCGCCCAGACATGGCACTGCGCCTGCCCTCGTCCTCGTTCGCAAATCAGTTACGGATGTCTCTTGAGCGTGAGCGATTCGACTTCGTCCAGGTGGAAGCGATAGAGATGGCGCAATACGGCCTGGCTATCAGAGAGATGCGGACTTCCTCACAGCCAGTGGTCGTGTTCGACGATATCAACGCTGAATACCTGCTCCAGAGGAGGGCCTTCGAGACCGACATCAGGCATCCGCGCCGCTGGCTGCCGGCGCTCTACTCTCTCGTGCAGTGGCAGAAACTGCAACGCTACGAGGAGGACGTCTGCCGGCGGCTGGATAGAACCGTTGTCGTCTCTGAAGCCGACTCCAGAGCCCTGCACCGACTGCTGCCTGACCTTCACTGCTTCGTCGTTCCCAATGGCGTTGACAGCAGCTACTTCCTACCCTCAAGCCCTGAGGCAGAATCGGACACGGCGCTCGTGTTCACAGGTAAGATGGATTTCAGACCGAACATAGATGCCGTCCTCTGGTTTGTCCAGGAAGTGCTACCCCTCATCCGTCAGGAGATCCCCGAGGCCAAGTTCAACGTCGTGGGAAGGAACCCGCACCCACGCCTGCGTGCAGTCCGCGAGACCCCTGGCGTAACCCTGACTGGCTACGTCAGGGACGTCAGACCCTACGTCGCCGAGGCAGCGGTCTACGTGGTTCCCCTGAGAGTCGGCGGCGGCACTCGCCTAAAGCTGATGGAGGCCATGGCCATGGGCAAGGCCATCGTCTCTACCTCGTTGGGATGCGAAGGGATAGACGTCTCGCACAAGCGAGAGTTGCTGATCGCCGATGACCCTCCCACGTTCGCTCAAGCCGTCGTTGGTCTCATGGAAGACCGCGCACGGCGCAGGAGACTACAGATCACGGCCCGTAGCGTTGCGGAATCAGAACACGACTGGAGCCAGATTACCCCACTACTGGAGCAAGTGTATGAGAGCTAGACTTCGCACTCTGCTGCTCCGCGCCGTGGCCCGCGCCTCCGCGCCTCTTATAGCTCCTTCCACCTCCGCCACAGGGGGGGGCGCCTGCCGCATCCTGCTCTTGCGGCCCGACCACATCGGTGACGTGCTTTTCGCCACGCCAGCCATTCGAGCCTTGCGCCACTCCATCCCCGATGCCTTCATCGCCTGCATGGTGGGACCCTGGGCCGTCGAGATCGTGCAAGACAACCCCCACTTGGATCGAGTTTTCACCTGTCCCTTCCCTGGGTTCACGCGTCGCCCCAAGAAGCATCTGCTCCAACCGTACCTGGAGCTGTGGAGCTACGCCCGCGCGCTCCGCGCAGATCACTTCGACATCGCCCTCGTGCTTCGCTTCGATCACTGGTGGGGCGCCATGCTTTCCCACTGGGCCGGTGTTCCCCAGAGAATCGGGTACAGGGTTCCCAGCGTGGCACCCTTTCTGACACAAGCACTGCCCTACACCAGCGGCAGGCATGAGGTGGAGCAGAACGTGTCTCTCATCGAGGCTGTCGCCGGCGGTCATGTCGAAGAACCGGGACCTCTCGAATTCGTGCCGCCTCCAGAAGCAGTGCGGTTTGCCCGCACGCTTCTGGCACAGAGTGATCCACAGCAGGGATACCTCTGCCTCCATCCAGGGTCGGGGGCGGCCGTGAAGCTCTGGCGGCCAGAGGCCTTCGCACAGGTAGGCGACACCCTTGCCGAGCGCCACGGCCTCCAGGTGATCGTCACAGGTTCGGCCGACGAGGGGCGGTTGGTGGAGAGTATAGTTGAGCTGATGAATACAGGTCCCATGACCATGGTGGGACAGACAAGCCTCGCGCAACTCGCGGCCATCATGGGGCGGTGCAGGCTGGTCATCGGAGTAGACAGCGGTCCCATGCACCTGGCTGTGTCACAGGGTGCGCCCACCATTCACCTCTTCGGCCCCGTCGACCACCGCACATTCGGTCCCTGGGGTGATCCGAACAGACACCTAGTCTTGGTTTCGGAGAATGACTGCGTCCCGTGCAATCGGCTGGACTACGCGCCACACGAACTGATGGCTCACGACTGTGTTCGCTCCATCCCGGTAGACCGCGTACTGGAGGCAGCCGATACTCTCCTGAGGGACCATAGCCATGCAACCGGAGGGATGGTATAATCCCCCACAACCCAAGGCCTAGGAGAGCGCATGCCAGACCGAGTGACACCACAGCAACTGGAAGAGGATTCTCACTGGTGGTTCGCCAGCAGGACACGTGCCTTGATAGGGCTTCTCGATAGACACGTAGCACACAGCGATCAGAGGATACTCGACGTCGGATGCGGTGCCGGGAACATGATACACCATCTCAGTCGCTATGGCACCGTGGTCGGCATTGACAACAACACCATACCCCTGAGGATCGCGCACGAACGGGGCTACGACGCCCGCCTCGCGCAGGCGGAGGACATGCCTTTCGAGGACAGGTCTTTCCACCTAGTCACAGCACTGGACGTCATCGAGCACTGTGATGACGACGCGCAGATCCTGCGTGAATGCTATCGCGTTTGCGCCGACGACGGATTCATGGCCATCACAGTGCCTGCCTTCCAATGGCTGTGGACCAACAACGATGTGATCAACGACCATAAACGCCGATACTCGTCTTCTGACCTGCGCGCGAAGGTCACCGAGGCTGGATTCAAGGTCAGGCGCATGACCCACAACAACTTCTTCATCTTTCCAGCCGCGGCGGCGCTGCTCGTGGCCAGAAGGAGGTCAGATCAAGCGCCTGAGCTGGCCACGCCCTCCAAAGACGACGCCTATCAGGTAGAGATGGAGCCAGCTTCACCACCGGTCAACGCCGTTCTGACAGGGGTTGGCTGGCTGGAGGCCAATGTCTTGCGCTTCTTCGATCTCCCGGTGGGCACGTCTCTCATCTGCATTGCGCACAAGCCACCTGCTTCCTCCGAGCCATCTGGTTGATTGCGAACTCGAGCATGGAGAACCCTTCCTGCCTTTGATTTGCAGCCTCATCCATTGGTGGAAGCAAGCAGCTAGACAGCAGACTTCGATAGAAAAAGGTGGAAAGCGAGCTCGTCATGGAGGAATTCGTAATCGAGGGCGGCCATCCCCTGGAAGGTAGTCTGGTGCCCAGTGGCAACAAGAACGCAGCCCTGCCCATGCTGGCCGCCTCCCTGCTGACCGATGAGAAGGTAGTACTCAGAAACGTGCCTCGTATAGAGGACATATACACCATGGTAGAGATCATCAGCGCCCTCGGAGTCGAGGTCCACGAGTCCGGTGATCACGAACTGACCATCGATTCGAGCAACGTTCGGACCACGGAGTTGGATGCCGAGCTCTGTCGTCGCATCCGGGCGTCCATTCTCCTTGCTGGACCGCTGCTTGCTCGCTGCGGGCAGATCCAACTCCCCCCCCCAGGAGGCGACGTGATCGGCCGGAGGCGAGTTGATACCCATCTGATGGCACTGAGTTCGCTGGGTGCGGAGATCGACGTTGACTACGGCTACAACATGAGGGCCAACGAACTCAAGGGGGAGGAGATTTTCCTGGACCAGGCCAGCGTGACGGGCACAGAGAACGCACTCATGGCCGCCTGCACTGCCCGGGGCAGGACCACCATCAGGAATGCCGCGTCGGAACCGCACGTGCAAGAACTAGCGCAGTTCCTCAACAAGCTGGGCGCGCGGGTGTCCAATATCGGGACCAACACCCTGATAATAGACGGAGTGGAGCAGCTACACGGAGGAGAGCACGAGATCGGCCCCGATCATATAGAGATCGGCAGCTTCATTGGCGCCGCAGCGGTCACCGGTGGTGAGCTCCTCATCAAGGATGTCATACCCGCGCACCTGCCCATGATCCTTCTGACCTTGAAGAGGCTGGGCATCTGCGTCGAGATACGAGGCCGAGACGTCTTCGTGCCGCGCGAGCAAAGCCTCAGGATCCTGGCTGATGCGCATGGCATCATCCCGACGATAGATGACGCCCCCTGGCCAGGTTTCCCCGCTGATCTGATGAGCATCGCCACTGTGGTCGCCACGCAGTGCCATGGCACAACGCTGATGTTCGAGAAGATGTACGAGAGCCGCATGTTCTTCGTGGACAAGCTTTTCTCCATGGGCGCCCATATCATCCTCTGCGATCCCCATCGCGCCGTGGTCATGGGCCCTACGAAGCTACACAGTGAGACACTCACCAGCCCAGACATCCGGGCCGGCATGGCCATGCTCATCGCGGCCCTGTGCGCTGAAGGCCAGAGCGTCATCAAGAACATCGGCCAGATAGACCGCGGCTACGAGAGAATAGACGAGAAGTTGTGCTCCGTGGGTGCTCACGTCGAGCGCGTCAGTCACTAGGGATGGCTCCAGAGGACGCATGGGGACGGTCTATCTCGGTCTCGGTTCGAACCTCGGCAATCGGGCCCGCAACATCTACGCAGCTCTGCGCCGCCTGAGATCACACGTTCGCCTGGACCAGATCTCGTTGCTCTACGAGACCGAACCGGTGGGTCTCACCGATCAACCGTGGTTCCTGAACCTGGTCTGCGCCGGAGTGACCGCGCTTTCGGCCGAAGATCTTCTTCGCGCCGTCAAGAGAATCGAGGGAGAGCTGGGCCGCCGAAAGGGTGTGCGGTTCGGTCCTCGTCTCATCGACATCGACATCCTGCTGTACGACGATCAGGTGCTGACCACAGAGCAACTGCAGCTTCCTCATCCCCGTCTTCACGAGCGAGGATTCGTACTCATACCACTGGGAGAGCTCGCGCCGAATCTCGTACACCCCGTGCTGAAGGTCAGTGTGCGAGAGCTTCTGGAGAGTGCTGCTTCGCTCGAGGAAGTCCGTCCCTACGGCCTCACGGATGGGCAAGCCAGTAGTTGAGCCAATGATCGAAGTCCTCCAAGTCGTACGCCCCACGAACGCGGATACGCTTCAGCTCGAATGGTCGCTCCGACGACTGCAACGACCCTGCCTCCACGGTCACCGCTCCCCAGTACCCAGCCGACCTTAGCACGTCTACCACTTGCTGGTCATACTGACCCGAGGGATAGGAGAACAAGCGCACCGGTTCCTGAGTGCGAGCCTCTATAGCCTCCTTCGAGCCAAGCACCTGCCATACGATGTAGTCGAAGGACTTCCCTGCCAGGCTGGGATGAGTGTAGGTATGGCTACCGATCTCCATCCCGTTGGCATGCAGAAGCTCTATCTCAGACCAGGACATGTGTCCGGGACGCCCTTCGTCGACGAATCCCGAGACGACGAAGAAAGTGCCTGTGAAGCCATATCTCTTCAGTAGGGGGTAGGCGTTCGTGTAGTGGTCCTTGAATCCGTCATCGAAGGTCAGCACCACAGGCTTCGGCGGTAGCGAGTGCCCGACCTGGAGGTGCATGATCAGCGATTCCAGAGTGATGGGCTCGTATCCGTGCTCCACGAGATAGCGTAGCTGTGCCTCGAAGTTCGCCGGCGACACCGAGAGATCCCGTCGTATGGCATCCGCACCCGGTCCGGCGACGGCAATATGGTGATACATGAGGACCGGGATCACAACCTGCCTCGGCGTGCCATCAGGAGTCGGCATGGGGAGTGGCGTAGGTGTCGGAAGCAGTCTACGCACGGGCGTCGGCGTGGAGGACGAGGGGGAATCGATCTTGGTGGAGAGACCTGACGACTTCTCTGGAGCCGTCACAGCAGACGGGCGCACCGGGCCTAGGAGCGTCCCCATATGAGACCGACCGCTCTCTTCGCGCCCCTGCGCTCCAGAACAAAGATCACGCTCCTGGCCCTCGACCTGAGACTGCACGAGGAGTGCGGTCCCCACGACAAGCAGACCCACCACCAGGGCGGACACTACGCGGCGTCTTTCCACGGCTCTCACGTATGCCGACGATCTCCCCTTCGTTCAAAGTGGAACACTGATAGAGAATATCGCAAAGGATTGAAGCTGGCAAGTGGCCACGAAACTGAGGTGTAGCACGAGGATTGTCGGAGCCCCGAATTGGTCGCCCTCCTCCCGGGGATCTGCGAGGCCTCCTTTGCACGCTCAGACGTTTTCCGACGGGAGGTCCTCTTGCCGATCCAGCAGCACCGATGGTTGGCGCTCCTTCGTCAACTCACTTGTGACGTTGCCTGCCCAACTTCGGCAGAAACGTCCGCACTATTTGCCCAACAGCCCCAGAGATGCTAGAATTGACCGCATGAGAGACATCGCCCGTCTCTCCAATAACGGATGAGGGGTTTTGCATGTTTCAAGAGAAGATCGCACATTGTTACGCTCGACTTGGCAGGAACCAGAAGAAGATCGCCGACTTTCTGACCCAACGGTACCACGAGGCCGCGTTCATCAATGCTTTCGCACTCTCGCAGCGCCTCGAGGTGGATCCGGCCACGGTGACCAGGTTTGCCCAGCGTCTCGGCTACTCGGGTTACCCGGAACTCTTGCACGAGATCCAAGAGATGGTCAAGAAGGAGCTCAAGATGGCCTACAGGCCATCAGTAGAGCAAACAGACGAGGCTGGTCTCTTTCTCAACGCTCTGGCGCAGGAAAAAGAGAACCTTGAGCGGGCGATGACCCACCTTCGAGGGGAAACGATCACCGAAGTCCTCTCGTCACTGCTCGCCGCCAGAACCATTTACGTGGTCGCCCATGGCTTGGCGCGAGGTCCGGCGCAGACGTTCGTGGCACAGCTTAGAGGGTTGCTGGGCATGTCAGCCCAGTTGGTGCCGGCCGATCAGGTCGATGCGGCCATAGGTCTATCCAGCGTGGACAAGCAAGATGTCGTCGTGGGCGTGAGCCTTGCGGCCCTGCACCACGACACCGCTCAGATGCTCAGGTTGGCACGGTCGAGAGGGGCCAAGACCATCGGCTTGTCCACCTCTCACACCTCTCCCATCGCGTCCATCGCAGACAAAATCTTGGTCTGCCCCGGCGAGTCGACCAGCGGTATGCCCTCACCAGCCTCATTGAGTGCCATCTTGGATGCGCTTTTCCAGGTACTCACGCTACAGCAGCCGCACAAGGTAGAGGATCTGAAGAAGGGCTTGCTGACAAATGTGAACTGGATCCTGGAGGAGAAAGGCGACAAGAAGATCCCGACAGAGGAGGTCTTGAGACAGATCTAACGACGATGCAGTGTGAACACTATCCGCCGGTCGCTCAATCCCGAGCTCAGCACTGGTGGTCTTCCTGCAGGTCGGTCCCCGAACCCTATCGACCGAGAGCACTAGATCTCCACGAAGTATGAACTGCAGGCCTGGTCTATCAACTCCTTCGTTAAGGCTGGCTCGACGCCCCGGTAGTGGGCGATGTCAATGATCTGATCGGCGATGTCTCGGGGATGGACTGCTCTCAGCTCACGCTTTGTCTTCAAGTAGTAGTGGCGCATCAGATACATGAAACCATCCTGATCGAAAGGAACCTCCCGTTCCGCCGCAACTCGTATGAAGATCTCGTAGAACTCGCGCTCACTGGGATTGCCCACCTGGATCTTGTGGCGGATGCGTCGCAGGAAGGCCTCGTCCACCAGTGCCTTGGGATCGATGTTGGTGGAGAACACGATCAACTGATCGAACGGTATCTCGATCTTCTTCCCGGTGTGCAGAGTAAGGTAGTCGACCCTGGTCTCCAAGGGAACGATCCAGCGGTTGAGCAGGTCTCTGGGCCGGACCTGCTGCCTGCCGAAGTCATCGATCAGGAACATCCCGCCGTTGGCTTTCATCTGGAAGGGCGCCTCATAGTACTTGGACGTGTCGTCATACACCAGGTCCAAACTCTCCAGAGTGAGCTCCCCCCCCGTGACCACGACCGGTCTCCGGATCGGTATCCAACGTCTGTCGTGACGCCCACCCTCGGGTCGCGACACCACCTCATCCCCCCCGTCAACAGTCTGATGATTCAGCTCATCGAAGACCTTGATAATGTGTCCATCCACCTCCATGGCGTACGGAATGTACATCTCGCCCCCGAGCATGGACGCCATGGCTTTGGCGATCACGGTCTTCCCATCGCCTGGAGGACCAAAGAGAAAGATGGACCGACCTGAGTTGACGGCTGGTCCTATCTTCATGAGCATGTCGGAGTTGATCACAAGGTGTGACAAGGCTTGCTGCACTCGCTCGCTACTCACCACTACGCCGCTTATGCTCTGACTTGTCATCACCCGCTGGTAGGCCTCCAGAGTCACGGGGGCGGGACCCACGTACTGACTACGATTCAAGGCCTCCCTCACGCGCTCGATGCCGGCCGAGGCGATGGAGTACCGGAATGCTCGCTCATCGAAGCCCCTGCTGCCGGTGATGCTCACCAACTGCTCCCGCTTCAGGAAGGTAAGCGCCTCCTCCACCACTCCACTAAACGGGAGCCTCAGCTGCTCGGCGATGGCCTGACCACTCAGCTCCCCCACCGAGTATATGGTCTTCAGAGCCAGGTCGCTCAAGAAGCCTCTGCTCATCCCCGTCTCATCAATGGTGCGGGGTTCGCTAAGCAGACTCCTGGCACCTTCCATCTCCCACCCCTTTCAGTGCAGACAACGACTCCAGTGTATTGTAACCGATCCTGCCCCCCACGACAATGGCGCTGGCGGCCAGAGAGCGAGGGTTGGCCTTCAGATCTGGCATCGAGCGTGTTATGCACAAGCACCTTCGAAGCTCGTTCTGGATATCGTCGGCGGTGAGCGACCCAACGGCGAGAAAACTGGAAATCACATCCCATCTATCTGGCTGCCTCTTGCAGCAACCCCTGCAGCACTGTTGCTGCGCAGTTCCGCGTACGGTATAATACCCAATGACCATCTGCCCGTACTCGGGCGGCAAGCGGCAGCAGCCTATGCCTCGACAGCAAAGACACTCCTACGTGGCCAGAGTGCTGGCAAGCACAGTCTACATCTTCTTTCTAGCCGGCGGCCTCCTCTGTGCGTACCTGTTCTACGTCTCCGTACGGGACATTTTCGCCTTCTCGCCGCTCTCTCCGGGCGTCGATCTGCCGATCGATATCGATTCCGCTCCTCGTTCAGATAGCGTGCCCGACTGGAGCCAGAAGGACCGTGTGAATATCCTACTCCTGGGGGTGGATCAGCGACCGGCCGAGGAGGGTCCCTGGCGCTCCGACACTATGATCGTCGCCACGGTCGATCCCAAGACCATGACAGCGGGGGCGATATCCATTCCGCGCGACTTGTACGTCGAGATCCCTGGCTATGGTGAGCAGCGCATCAACATGGCCCATTTCCTCGGCGACGCCTACGACTACCCGGGAGGCGGACCAGGGCTGGCCATGAAGACCATCGAGTACAATCTCGGCATACCCATTCACTACTACGTTCGGGTCAACTTCCAGGGCTTCCGAGACGTCATCGACTACCTGGGTGGGATCACCATCAACGTGGAGGAGGAGATCTGGGACTACCAATACCCTGACGGGCAATACGGCTACACCACGGTGCACATAGCCCAGGGGACGCAATTGATGAACGGCCGCACGGCGTTACAGTATGCGCGCACGCGACACGGCGGGACCGACTTCGATCGCCTGCGTCGCCAGCAGCAGGTACTCATGGCCGTGAGAGACAAGGCCTTGCGTCTCGATCTCCTGCCGAAGATACCGACGCTGGCTAGCACTATGGGCCACACCGTGAACACCAATCTCCAGTTGGGTGAGGTGATAACGCTGGCCCAGATCGCTGCGCAGATAGATGCGGAGGACATCCGTTTCGCGGTCATTGACGAAACCATGACCGTCCCCATCGTCCTCGACAATGGCGCCGACGTGCTCTTCCTCGAGCGTGATAAGATACGTGAGATCGTGGACGAGATCTTCCGCTCTGACTCGCCCGGGGAATGATGAAGTCTTGCCGCGTGGTTATCCGTCGGCCCGAGTCCAGCTCCTCAGCGTCCACCAGCCCTGTAGGCCCCAGCGCCGACACACAAGCAGAGCACCAGCGCCACGAATAGCCGGGCAACGAAGTCGCCTGACAGAGCACTCTGGAAGAAACTGCGGCACGACCTCGCCGTCAGAAAGCCCAATACTATCGCTGTCGCGAGGCACCAACACGAAGGGAAGGGAATCACAGACGCAAAGCGTCAGCCGAGGCCAAGCCTTCAGGACATCAGTTCTGGGTCACGAGTTCGCCTTGAAGTCCATGCGCACCGAGTTCAAGTTGCAGCCATTGTTAGTCGTCGTGGTGAAGGTAACCGTGGGAGACACACCCACACCACCTTGGACGACCTGACAGTTCCAGGTCGCATCCCGGGGCTCGTCGTATAGATACACCTCCCACCCAGCCGAGCCATACTCTGGATGCTGACCGGAAACACCCGTCCCCTCCCATCCTCCGCTCCAGCATCTGACCGTGACACCCGGCACGGGCACGCCCTGGGCATCATACACCTGTCCACCCACACCCAGCCAGCTACAGCCGGCGTCATTCTTGTCATTGGGCAGCATGTAGGTGTAACCGTGCTGCTCATACGGCCACGGCGTGGGGCTCGGCGTGGGCGTACGAGTTGATGTTGCCGTGGGAGGCGGAGCCGGCGTCCTCGTAGCTGTAGAGGTGAAGGTAGGGGTCGGCGTATCCGTCGGAGTAGGAGTAATCGTGGGCGTATCCGTGGGCAGGGGTGTCTCCGTAGGTGTGGCCGTGTGAGTAGGAGTCCATGTCGGTGGAAAAGTGGGTACACCTTCTTCGTCCGAAGCTGTAGGTGTTGCGGAGGCAATTGCCACCTCTCGAGGTGGAGGAAACGGGTTCAAGGGCATGCGTGGATTGATGAAAATGGTCAAGTAGCAGAGGCAGGTCATGAGAGTAAGCGCGAGAATGAAGACGGTTACCAACAGAGCCACCCTGTCGCTTATCCGACTCAGCATCTCCCCGTACCCCCTTTTCGCGGAGCTGGCCATCCGCCAGCGATCGGCTATTCAGTCCATGCCAGACTGAAAACCGGTGTGGTATCCTCGTAGATGAACTCTGGATGTAGTGACGGATCCCCTGCTTCTGCCAGACTCGTGCTCACCTCCGACAACTGGGAGATCAGTTCTTCCTCCGGATAGTCAGGATAGAGACCGAGCCGCCCCTGTTCGATCTCGACACGCAGCACGTCAAACCAGGCCCGATCCTTAGCCATCTCATCGCCAAAGGTGTCGATTTGCTCTCCATAGATGGCATGCAGTTCCGCGCGTGCTGCGTTGAGTTCGGCTGCGATACCGGCCACGTCGTCCGACCACGCAGGCACGAGATCCAGGCCAAACCCTCCCAGCGACACTCTGTATTTGACCAGCAACCAGTCAACCCGCGTCTCTGCTATGCCTATCCTGAGGACCATGGACGATGCAGCCGCCAATTCATCCTCGTAGGCCGTGCGGCGCGCATTGTCCTCGTTGACCAGGGCTTGCGTGACATCCGTCACCAACTCCTGCGAGACAGCACTGACGTCGGGACTGGCCTGCAGCGCATCCCTGAGCTCTCGGACCGCCTCCATGCGCCTCTCTTCGTACGAGGCGACCATCGCCGCTGGCGGCGACGAGATCTGAGTCAGGAAGTTCGCTATCGGTTGCTCGGGGGTCATCGCCGATGTGGTCCCCGTCACATCCGTCGAGTACAATATCTCGGTCCGCAGGGAACTGCACTCCTCGGACATCTCCGCTCTACCCAGCTCAGAGTACCCGGTGGCCAGCAGGCCGAGTGCATCCGCCCGGTGAGGATCTCTCATGAAAGGGCTGTGCGAAGCCAGCACGAAAGCCTGATCATAGTTGAAGAGCGCTTCCTCTCGGTTGCCGGACTTCGCGAACCCCTCGCCGACTTCCAGGAAGGAACCGGCCCTCCCATAGTCCGACAGAGTCGGGCTCAAGACCGATATCAAGCTCGCCTGCCGATAGCAGAGCTGAGCCCGTAAGTTGTCTCCCTCTGCTGCGTACGCCTGACCGAGCAGCAAGAGGTTCCCCACTTGCTCTCTGTCTATCAATTGGGTGCTGAAAAGCACAGTGACATACGTTGTCTCCAGATCGCCTTGGGCCAAAGACTGGTTGAGTACCTCGAGATCACTCACGCCTGCCAGCGTTGCCAGGGCAGCGGCGGGATCGATCTTTTTCGGCAGCAGATGGTCAACCGCGTAGGACCCACCAGGAGACGCAGTGACGCGAAGATAAAGATAGGCTCCACCACTGGCCACGCCAATAAGAACCAGTAGTGCCAGAAGCCCGAGAATGCCTCTCAGGAGACACGTTCGTCTCGAGCCAGCATATCCACCTAGCACCATCCTAGACTCCACCTCGTTCAACACTGGGGCGTACCACATTCGCCCCACAGTATTCTAGTATATCAGAATCTACCACACTCTGTCTAGCGCAATGACAGGTGCAGCATCCGTTGTCACCCTTGTTCCTTCACTCGACGAATCGTTCGATACTGGCGCTTTCTCTTTGATCCTCCAACCACTGCATGAAAGTCTGTTGTCTGAGGCTCTCAAAGACCTCAACCGCAATTTCTCGCTCGTCTCTCTCCAGGACTTGTATGACGTGGAAGCCAAACTGAGACTCCACAATCCCGCTCATGTCGCCCACTTCCAGCCCGAACGCTACCTCCTCCACCTCGTCAGGCATCACGCCCCTGGGAAAGAAGCCCATGTCCCCACCTGTCTCCCGCGAACTGATGTCCTCCGAGTATTCCCGAGCCAGATACGCGAAATCCTCTCCTGTCTGAAGTCTGGCCAGCACCTCCTCGGCCATTTCTCTGGTCGGCAGCAGGATGTGCCGTGCGTGGACTTGCTCCGCCACCGAGTTGATGGACGCTGTGACAGAACTATATACGGCCTCGCTCAGCAGTTGGTCCAGAAGCATCTGCCGGAAGACGTCGTAAGTGGTGCCAGTGGCCTGCAACGATTGGTTGAACCCGTCTTCGCCTCCCGACTGCTCGACAATGCCTTCTATGCTGGACTCCAGCTCCTCATCGGAGATGCTGATGCCCATCTCCACAGCCGCCTGTCTTATCAACTCCTGATCTATCATCTGCTCCAGGACTTGGCGGCGCGCCTGCGCTAGCCTCTCTCGCCCCTCTTCACTCTCAGCGTCGAGGCCTTCCTGTTCAAAGAAGGCCTCCACCTGCTCGACTTGGCTTTCATATTCCTCAGACGAGATTGGCTGTCCGTTGACCAAGGCCGCGAGACCTTCGACAGGGCTCGCCGTCGCTGCCGTCGTCGCCGATGGGATTGCCTCACTGGCACAGCCGGCAGCCAGAGCAGTCGCGAACAAGAGCAGAACAAACGTGGACCACATGGGTTTCGCCATGCCACAGTCTCCTTCCATACAGCCAGGCTTCCACCAAGCTATTATCACACGTCAGCAGGTTTTCTGCAACCACGCTGGAGAGGGGTCTCGAAGAACCCACTCGGGATAGCTCCACCGCAGAACTGAACTCCTGCGCTGGCTCTGGGAAACCGGCTTCAGCCGGTTCGGAAACAAGCTTCGTGCATGTTTCCCTCCGCCCCTAGCACCGGAGGTCCAACCCGAAACGCTGTGAGGATCCTTTTTCCATACCCTCGTCCTTGCGTTTGACAAGCCTGAAACCGCAGGCTATAATGCCGTGACATACGCTCCGAAGTCACCGGGGCCCGCCCTTCGCTCGGACGGACTTGCGGTCTCTCGGCAATAGGTCAATGGCGTGCTGCGAGGAGCCTTTGGCGGCTCCAACAGAATGGTCGAAGCACAGCCTGTAGACTGGGAGATGTGTAAGCTGGATCACATTTGCTGAAGGGAATTGGTTATGATAGAATACTCTTCAACCAGCCTATGAGTGCTACGACTCTTGCAGCACACCCTATTGCGGCTGAAAGGAGCTGATGTTTTCTATGGAACAAGGGATGAATCCCGCGTTTCTAAGAAGCTTAGAGACAATGCTGGAAAGCAGGTGGCCCGGACGGATCCTGGTCTTCGCGGTGATTCCGGCCCTTTTCATCGCGACCCTGGTCCTTCCCCCAGTGGCCCTGCCCGAACGTGTCCTTTCTGCGGGCTATGCTACCTTCACCAAGGCCGGAGGCTCTCTTCTGGACCCCGATGGCACTCAGTTGACGATACCTCCAGGGGCGGTATCTGGCAAAGCTCAACTCCGATTCTCGTCCATCCCTCGAGCCGACTTCCTGGCAGGAACCGCGGGAGACCCGAGTATCGCCCAGGCAATTCCCACGTACCTGGAAATGAAGAGTCCTCTGTATGCTATCTCCGCCAGAGGCGAGACGCCGAAGGAGATCACCCTCTCCGTACCCATCCCCAACGATGCAGAACCCCTCAGTTCATTAGACGTGTACGCCTGGACAGGGCGTGAATGGCAGTGGGTTCCCAAGACAATCCTCTTGGAGGATGATCTTGTGGAATCGACCCTCACCTCCATTCCTGGCGCAGTGGCTGTCATGCAGACAAGTGCCCTCGTGCCCTCGGTTTCCGCTCCCTTGGAGGCGGGCGCTGTCCTTCCAACAGAGGCCAGGGGGGTCCTTGTTGAGGTCGAGGCTGAGTCGCTGCCCGTCCAGAGTGACGGTATCGATGGCAATACTACGGTGTTTGCTGCAAGCGGGCTCCTGGAACAACCCGGAGAAGGCACCTCCTACATAGTCCTCCCCGCACTGAGCAACGAGATGGAAGGCACCATCAGGAGTGACCTGGTGAACAACATCCTGGTCAACGAGGAGCTCCGCCAGAACCACGTGAGCGACATCGTAGACCTGGTTGTCCAGAACATGTACCCGGGAGTCAATCTCGACTATCGCGGTTTGGAACCAGCTTTGAGAGAGAACTTCACGGCCTTCGTGTTGGAGCTAGGCGAGGCACTCCACGCCAATCACAAGCTCCTGGCGATCACCGTGCAAACGCCGACTCGAATAGCCGAAGATCGGTGGGACACCGGAGTCTACGATTGGCAGGCCATTGGTCAGGCCGTTGACACTTTCAAGCTTCCCGCCCTGGCGCGCCCCGACGCCTACAGATCCGGAGGCCAGATGGACGCGCTGCTCGGCTATGCGGTCGACAACGTTGACAGGTACAAGATCCAGATCGTGCTCCCCAGCTACAGCACCGACTGGGTAGGGGACGCGTTTACCCCAAGATCCTACGCTGAAACCCTGCAATTGCTGGGTGGCAGTCTGATCCTAGCAGAAGACAGGCAGACCTTTGCACCTGGTGAGGTAGTCACCGTGCAACTGGCAGGGGCACCATCCTCTGTCAGCTTCGACGACCACTCGCAGTACTACTGGTTCACATACACCGACGACAGGGACGAACACACCGTCTGGCTGGAGAACGCCACGAGCTTGGCACACAAGCTCGACCTGGTAAGCTTGCACAATCTCAAGGGAGTCAGCGTCGAAGGCCTTCTCGCCGAAGGGATCGACGAACGAATGTGGGAAGTCCTACAAGAGTACCTCAATTCGGTGACACCGACGGCCGATACTCAGTTCGCCGTGCTGTGGACGGTCGAGAGTGCAGTAGGAGCGAGCCTATCCCAAGAGGTTAGATCTCTGTCCGAACCGGTCTTCGCCTGGACCGCCCCTGACGAAGGGGGTGAGTACTCCATCTCCGCGGTCATCTCGGCCGATGGCGGCGAGACCGCGGGAACCGAGGGCGGGCGGGTCTCGTTCACCATCGCCACCCCGACTCCAACACCTGAGCCGACCGCGACGCCTACCCCTACCCCCAGGTCCACAAGCGGTACGTCCCAGCCCGCCCCTACGCCAGTACCGGTGTCGGCCCCCGCCGTTGCCGGCACAGGCTTCGGCTACGGCGCACAGTTGGCTCGCGTGAACTCAACCACCCTCGGGCACATGAACGCCCTGGGTTTCCAGTGGGTCAAGCTTCAGATCCGGTGGGAATCCCAAGAGCCGTCCCCTGGAGCCATCGATTGGGGCACTCTCGATGGAGTGGTATCACTCGCCAACGGATCGGGAAAGAAACTCCTCTTCTCCGTAGTGACTACGCCAAGCTGGGCACGGGCCAGGACGGAGGGCGAGGGACCGCCCGACGATCCGTCCACGCTGGGCAACTTCGTCGGAGCCATAGCCGAGCGCTACTGTGGCAAGGTGCAGGCCATCGAAGTGTGGAACGAGCAGAACCTGCTAACCGAGTGGAACACGGGCAGGGGCATCAATGCCCAGGAGTATATGGATCTGCTCAAGATCGCGTATCGTAGGATCAAGAACGCGTGTCCCGGCATGATCGTCGTGTCCGGCGCTCCGACCCCAACGGGCCTGAGCGACGGCTGGACAGCCGTTGACGACGCCGAGTACCTGCGCCGGATGTACAACAACGGGCTCAAAGACGTCTGTGACGCAGTCGGTGTCCACCCCAGCGGCTTTGACAACCCGCCGGACGCCGATTGGCGCACGTGGAAAGACTCCTCTGGTTTCAACGGCCACCGTTCCTTCTTCTTCTACAACACCATCAAGTCCTACCACGATGTGATGGTGCAGAACGGGGACGGCAACAAGAGACTGTGGGCCACCGAGTTCGGGTGGGCCACGATCGACAACATGTCCGCCGCGCCGAATCCCGGCTACGAGTACGCGGCCACGAACACCGAGGCCACACAAGCGGACTACCTGGTGAAGGCCATGCAGATCGCCAAGCAGAGTGGCTACATGGGAGTGATGTTCATCTGGAACCTCGACTTCTCCATAGAGACTGGCGGCGGTTGGGAGGGCTCGAAGTTCAGCCTCTTGAGGGCCGATGGAACCCCCAGACCAGCCTACACCGCGCTTGCCAAGATGGCCAAGTAGACAGGAATCCATGGACACGTATGACTCGGAGCATGGGACCTCCCTGCCCATGCTCCATTTTTCTGTTGCGGGCCTGTTGAGATTGGGAAGATCTCCGCAGAGATGTTGGAGAAGACCAGAATGGAAACGGAAGACTACTCAGTGAAAACGACGCCAAAGGGAAGACGGACTCTGAATTGGTTAGGTTGCGCAGCCTTGGCCATCTGCGTAGCACTCATCCTTGGCCTGATCGCGGGCGTAGCGGTCGCTAGCATGATGGGCCTGCTGCCCTGGCCAGGCCAGCCCGAAGCGACGCCCACGCCTCTACCTATCGTGACCCTCGAAGCGACCGCCTCGCCACAGGAGCCGACTGCGAGCCCACAGTCGTCACCGACTGTGCTCTCCGAGACGCAAGTCCCGTCTTCCGACACCCCAGTGGCACCCGCTGCCGCATCCCCCACACCGGCCTCGCCCGGAACAGGCTTCGACTACGGCATCCAGGTTCACTTGTTCCACCTAGACGCAGGGTACACTTGTCAACTGGTCAACAACATGCAGTTCAGATGGATCAAGCACCAGATAGAGTGGAAGGAGTTCGAACCGTCGAAGGGCCAGTACCTCTGGGAGTCCATCGACGGTATTGTCGACGCCGCTGACCAGGCTGGCCTCAACACTCTGCTCAGTGTAGTGAAAGCGCCCGACTGGGCCAGGGGTGGCTACACAGAGGAAGATGGTCCACCAGCGGACTATGACGACTATGGCGACTTTGTGGGTGCTATGGCCGCACGTTACTGCGGAAGAGTCCAGGCCTACGAGATCTGGAACGAACAGAACCTCAAACGCGAATGGAACACCGGGAGGCCCTTGAGTGCTACGGAGTACGTGGAGCTCCTGAGCGTGGCATATAATCGCATCAAGGCAGCGTGTCCCAGCGCTATTGTGGTGTCAGGCGGTCCCACGCCAGTGGGCTATACGAGTGACACAGCCATAGACGATTTCGACTACCTTCGGCAGATGTACCAGGCAGGAGTGAGCGATTATTGCGATGCGGTCGGCGTGCATCCCAGCGGGTTCAACAACCCGCCAGATTGGCGCTATCCGCCGGCGTACAGCGAGCCCGGCATGACGTCACCGGGCCACACCAAGAACCGCCAGTTCTACTTCCTTAACACCATCGAGGGATACCACGACATCATGGTCTCCTTTGGCGACGGCAACCGGAAGCTGTGGGCCACCGAGTTCGGCTGGGCGTCCATCAAGAACCTCACCGACAAGCCCAACGAAGCATACGAATACGCAGCGGACAACACCGAGTTGGAGCAGGCTGAGTACCTGGTCAGAGCCCTTCAGATAGCCCGGGAGAAGGGATACATGGGCGTGATGTTTGTGTGGAACCTCAATTTCGCGCCCGCAAGAGGGGCCGGCGACGAGCGGGCCGCTTTCGGCATCCTGCGGGAGGACTGGTCCGAGAGGCTCGCCTATCAGACACTGGCGGCGGCTAGGGCGATGGGAGATCTGCCGTAACTGGCCGTTTCACTGCACCCGCTGCCAGTCGACGCGCTGACTGCAATCGGGCTGGTAGTCTATGTCCACCACGCGGCTCAGAGGGTTTCCAGCCCCGTCCACGATCACTAGGTGGAAAACGCCCGCGTCGGAGCCCATCGTGAACTCATACTTGCCCGCCTGGGATTGTCCTTCGGTTTGCTTCTCGGCCTCGAACCCGTAGTCGTTGTATAGATACATGCGTGCCCCGGGCAACCCGTTGCCGCCTGCGTCGTAGACCCGGCCTCCAATCAGCCGCGCAGTTGTGCAGTCCCGTTCGTCCCGCACCACGTGGAACTGGTATTCGTCCGGTGGCACGACTGGCGTCGCTCCGCCAGAGGGCACCGTCGAGGTTGGGCTCTCCATCGGCGTCGGAGACTCTGCGGGAGTGGCTGTCGCTGGAGGCACGGGCGTCGCTGTCGGTGCCACAGGCGTGGATAGCTCAGGGTTGGGAGAAGGTGTGCCGGCGGGAGTATTGCTGGCCACCGGTGTCGAGCCGGTAGGGCTACTCACGGACGCCTCGGTAGGAGTCCAGCTTTCTACAGCGACGACTTGAGACTGTGTACCCCGCGTCAAGGCGGAGAAGGCCGCACAAGCACCAAGGCACATGAGCAAGAGAACGAACAAGAAGGCCAGCGCGGAGCCCTTATTCTGCATGAAGCCATCATCCTTTTCGAAATCCAAGTGGTCGCAGCGACTGCGTCCAGAGCCTACCAACCAGCCATGTTATCATAACTCGTCAGGCACTGCAACGGCAACTAGGCACGCCGTTTGCGCCGCGGGCGGCGAGGTGCTATGATACGCAGTATCCACAGGGGCGAGTAGCTCAGCTGGTCAGAGCGCGCGGTTCACATCCGCGAGGTCGTAGGTTCGAGTCCTATCTCGCCCACTGGTCTCACTAGCGCTCCTGCTGTGGGTACCCAGTCATGCCCAACAAACCAGACATCTCGACCGAGTGGCGCATCAGTCACCTTCGCTGGGCCATGCTGGTCGCCACGTTGATCATTAGTGCCCAGGACCCCTCACAGAGACCTCGGCTCCTAGCCATCTTCGCCATCCTGCTGGCGGGTGGACTGTATAACCTCGCTCTAGTACTTCTACTGTACTTCAAGCGCCCGTTCGTCCATTTCCGCGAGGTCACGCTAGGTCTGGATACCCTGCTGTTTGTGATTGTCGCCTACCTCTCAGGGCAGCCCTCGTATTTCCTTTTCACATTGTTCCCCGTGGTTGTCGCTGCACTCCGGTTTGGCATCGAGATAAGCCTGCTCGTGGCCAGCCTGGTCACGTCCTCCTACGGCGGCTTCGTTTTGTTCTTCCAGCCATGGCTGGCAGGCGGGCAAAACCTCACCCCCACTCTGGTCACCATTCTGGCCTTGTTCATCGCAGCCATTGCCATAAGCCTCCTGAGACCCAACCCCCGGAAGGCCCTCGAAGTCACCGAGGGTGAACCGGAGGCACCACCGAGCGCTGCGTATCGCGAGCGTTTTCGCGCCATATATGAAATGACCGGCGAACTCATCGCTACGCTCAACTACCAACTGGTCCTGGAGAAGATGCTTGACGTCAGCGTGGCCGGCTATCAAGAAAGCGAGCAGAGAAGCCTTCAACGACCCGCAAGCATGGTGCTCCTCTTCGATGAGGAGCAGGATAACCTCTACGTCGCTGCGTCTCGCAATCTCAGCAAGACTGATGAATTCAAGCGAGTGAAAGGATCCACCGGCCTGATACGCCACGTCCTGTCCAGGGGCGAGCCAGCGCGAACCAGCCGCCCCGATGCCGATCGTGAGTTGTCCACCTACCGCGCTCTACGCCGTTGTCGTTCCTTGCTGTGCGTTCCTCTGAGAGCGGGTCTGGAACTGTACGGAGTGGCGCTTTTTGGCAGTCCCGAGCGCAATGCCTATGGCGACGCCTACATGGAACTGGTCACAGCGTTCTGCAACCAGGCCAGTATCGCCCTTCAGAATGCGGAGCTTTATGAGACCCTCAAGGAGGAGAGGAAGCGGGTACTCTTCAGTGACGAGGAGCTACGAAAGCAGCTAGCACGCGAACTCCATGACGGCCCTACCCAGACCATATCCTCCATTGCCATGCGACTGGACTTCATCCGAACCCTCCTCGAACCCGATCCCGCTCGGGCAAGACAAGAACTCGACAAACTGGAGAGGCTGGCTGGCCAAGCCGTCACCGAAGTACGCACGATGCTCTTCACTATGCGCCCCATGGTTCTCGAGAGTCAAGGTCTAGCCGCCGCCCTGGAGCAGTACGCGGAGCGCATCCAGCAGACCGACGACATCGATGTGCACGTGGACGACGCACGGCTGAAGTCACGACCTGTGCCGCTTGTCGAGGGTGCCGTTTTCTTCATTCTGGAGGAGGCCGTCAACAACGCCAAGAAGCACGCCGACCCGCAGCACATCTGGGTCAGCCTCGAAAGCAGCAACGGTGAGCTGTTCGCACAGGTGAGAGATGATGGTCAAGGCTTCGATATCGCGGAGGTAGAGCATTCCTATGACCAGCGCAGCAGCCTGGGTCTCGTCAACATGCGCGAGCGCGCCCGGCTGATCCACGGCGTGTTGACCATCGAGTCCAAGCCCATGGAAGGAACGACTGTCACTCTCACCGCCCCCATGAGCGGCGAAGAGGAAGCCCCGTAGTGTCCTGGTCCCTGCGTGACCTACCACATACCCCAACGGTGGCTTATGTCAACTCCTGAGCTTCTGGATTCTGTCCTAGACTACAGGCTCGAGTTGGTGATATGGGTGCTGGTGTCCATCCTCATCTACGGCGTCGCGGTCAACCTCTGGTACCACCTTCAACGAGCCCCGTCGAGCCGGGTGAGCCGACGCCTGACAGCCTTCGAAAGCTGGCCCCATAGCCAGTGGTTCTTCCAGGCCCTGCGTCTCGTGTACTACCTGTGTGTCCCCTACTTCGCCCTGACCCGTGGCGTATCTAATCCGACGCTCATGGGCATGTGGGTCGCGGACTGGTTCGATGAGCGGTGGTTCGGCGAGTTGGCCTCGGGTCTGGCGCTCGGCCTTGGAGCATTCCTGCTCCTCCTCTGGGGTTGGCACCACTACCTGCTGACCACGAGGGAGAGCGACGGCCAGCCCACAGGTGACCCCTACTCGTTCGAGCGCAGGCTTCTGGCAGCACCCTGGGGCTGGGGACTAGTCTTGCTCGAAGTCCTGTACCTGGAGATGCACTGGGCGTTCTACCGGAGCGCTACCATCCGAGCCGCGGGGGATTACTATGGGGTATTCCTGGGCTTCCTGCTTGTGCTGGCAGAGTGGTCCCTGAATCCGGCAATCCGTAGCGATATGGGCGTGGCCCGGCGGGGCGCAGAGACCTTGACCACCGCAACCATAGCCTTCAGCATCAGTGTCATCTACTACTTCACAGCCAATCTATGGCTGTGCCTGGCGGTTCACCTCACCATGCAGTTCGGACTGTTGTCGTTTCTGGCCCTGTCCTGTGGCCTACCCTATCACGAGGGAGAGAGCCACTAGCACAGCAAGAAGCGTGCCTGCCAGAACGGCAATCCGCTTGAGGTCGTCGTACACGTACGCGTATTGCTCCGCAAAACCTTGGGCCGCAGTCGCCTCCACTTGAGTGGCCGGGGCCTTCGCTGACCTCTCTATTGGTGACGGAGTGGTCACCTTGCGTACAGCCTTCTTGCCCACCCGTTTGCTGCGCGATCGACGCGATTTCCTAGCCATCCTGTTTCTTCCTCAACTCTATTGATTGGCGAGTTCGGCGATGAGTACTAGGCGATGACTGTCTATCATATATGGGTGGCACGTAATGAGCGTGAGCGTGGCATCGGGAGTCGCTTCCAGAAGACTCACCTCGGTTGGCCCGACGACCATCTTGGCCACCACCAAGTAGCGATACGGTGTCTCTCCCGCATACACGATTGCCTCGTCACCTATGTTCACGTCCTCCAGTCGCCTGAATATCTCGCCGTACACGTCGTTGTGCCCGGAGATCACCATGTTGCCTCTTTCACCAGGGTTCGCCGAGCCGATACGGTGACCGGTCCCCATCTTCAGCTCTTCCCAACTGTCTCCCTCCACCACTGGTGCGTCAAGATCGATGCAAGGAATCACAATCCTCGATGCCTGTCGAGGACCAGGCGTGGAAATGGGAATCGAGGCCCCAGGCTCCACCAGATGGCGCAGTTGGTCGGGCACGGTGCCCCCGGATCCCGGAGGCAGGCTACCTCCCGGCAACACCGCTCCGGTTGTGGCAGCGGGCCCAGTCTCGGGCTCGGCGTCCAAGGCCTCGGCGACCTCTCTGTTCAACACCTGGAGCTCTGACAGTGAACTGTACACCACGAAGATGAGTCCCGCCAGGGCAGCGAGCTCAAGGAGCAAGAGCAACCTATCGCGCAACCTGGGGAAACCCTTGAGCCACAAGCCTCTCCCCAACCTGGCCAGAACCGATGCCGCTTTGCCTATCACACTGGTCTGCGGAACGATCTCCACGGCCTTGAAAGAGGCGCTTTCGTCGAGCACGCCGCTCTCACTCTGGGCCGGGTGCGCCCTGGAAACCACGGCAGAGCCGCCCTCGGACCACTGACGAGAACCTCTGTATCGTCCACGCAGTGGAGGACGCTCCTCTCCCCCATCAGAGGCTTCGAGCAGAGAACCCAACCCCGATTCTTCGCTCGAAGAGACACGCCGAAACCGCTCTAGCGCACGGGCACGTCGCTTCGCCTCGAGGATTTCCTCGAGCTCCTCTATAGTCCGATCATCCATGGAAGACTCGTCGCTCATGGTACGATTCCTCGGTCCCGCAAGCCTTCAGCCGTCCCCAAGGACAGACCACAGGGTCGGTACGCGTCGCGTCCCTCCGCCGCTAGTCTGCACATTCAGGTCCACACTCCGTCCAACCCGTACCAAGCGCTCTCCCGACTGACCACACCCTGACAGCGCTCAGCCACGCGCACGACGAACTGACACAAGACCCCCAAAGGTCCCGATACCTTATGTAAATTATATGCCGTGCTGGCGAATAGTCAAGCAACCCTTCGTTCTCGGATCGCAGGTCTGTCCTGCCCGACCGTCACCGTGAGACACGACGAGTGGCAGACGGCGACTGCGCCGACGCCAGTTCCTTCAGGGTAGTGAGGTCCTCCACGCGCAGAATCCAGACCATCACCCCATAGGTCAGCACGCCCACAGCGGCCCCGCCGGCCACGACCAGAAGCTCGCTCCAGACGGATGAGAGAGCAGCCAGCCGAGTCAGCCCCGGCATACCCGCTCGCACGACGGCACCGATCACCAGCGAGGCGACTGCGACCTTCAGGGCGGTCTTCCCCAGACCCTGGCTGCGAAGGGCATCGAAGCGGCGGTGGGCGAGATACAGCATCACCAGCGCGTGGCTAGTCAACTGGATCGAATTGGCGAGGACTAGCCCCAGCATTCCCAGCGGCACGATCAGCAGCAAGGCCGCGACGACATAGATCAGTACACCCAGGATTCCCACCAATACAGGTGTCTTTGTGTCCTTGCTTGCATAGAAGGCGAAGATCAACGGTTGCTCCAGAGCGGCGAAAGGCAGCCCGATGAGGTACACCCGGAGCGCCTCGGAAGTTCGGATTGTGTCATACGGCTGAAAGGCACCATGCTCGAACACCAGGGCGATGATAGGCGTAGCCAACACGAAGAGACCAACACTCGCCGGGACAACGAGCAGCATCACGATGCGCAAGCCCATACCAAGAGTTCGCCGAAAGCGCAAAAGCTCGGCGCTAGAGGCCAGCCGGGACAGTGAAGGCAGGATCGCCGTCGAGACAGCTACAGCTACCAGGCCCAAGGGGAACTGGATGAGCGTGGTCGCATTCTGCATCCAGGCGATGCTCTGATCGCCCGTTCGCGAGGCAAGGTTTCGGTCGATGGCGATACCCAACTGGCTCACGATGAGGCCCAAAGCCACCGGGAGGTACAGCCTGCCTATACGTCTCAGCCCCGGGTGAGTGAGATCCGGGCGGAAGGAAAGCCGTAGTTCACGGAGGCCTGGCAACTGGATGGCAACCTGTAGGATCGAGCCCAGAAGCACCCCCAGGGACAAGCTCGCCACGCCGAACCTGTCCCCCAGAAACAGCGCCCCCACTATGATGCCCAGGTTGAAGACACTGGCACCAAAGGCCGGGTAGATGAAGCGCTTGTCTGCATATAGAAGACCGGTTGATGCCCCTGACAACCCAAGGAACAGCACGGAGGGCACAGCCAAGCGGGTGAGTGTCGTCGTCTGCACCAAGAGCTCGGCATCGAAGCCGCCACCCAGTATCCAGGACACGGCGGGCGCAGCCCACTCGAGAAGGAGAACAATCAGCGAAAAGGCGATGGCTACGAGTGAGAACAAGGCGCTGGCCAGGCGCCAAAGCTCCTCTCGCTTCGATGGAGCTGTGTAGTCCGTGAAGACGGGGACCAGAGCGGCGCTGATCATGCCCCCTATGAGCAAATCGTAGACCATCGTGGGCACGATGGATGCGACTCGGAACGCGCTGACCATACCTGTCGCGCCGAAGAGGTGCGAGATGACCGTCTCTCGAACGAGACCCAGCACTCGGCTGCTGACATTGCCCAGGGCCACAATCACGGCAGCCCGCGCGATTTCCTTCCCCTCGCCCTCCTGCGATAGCGCCTCGTCCTGCGGCTCACCTCCAGGCACCAACCCGTGGCTCACTAATCGTCTCCCGTATGGCGAGCCACGATGGTCGAGATGAGATCGCTTGTCGAGCGATTGGCGATGAGTGAGGTGAGGTGGACCCGCCCGCCGTAGTCGGTCACTATCCTGGCCTCCGGTAGTTCCTCCTGGCGATAGTTGCCTCCCTTCACGTACACGTCTGGCTTCAGTACAGCCACCAGCCTCTCTGCCGTCTTCTCGCTGAAGATGACTACATAGTCAACGTATCGCAGGGCCGCCAGCACCTCTGCCCGTTCGTCCTGGCCCACGTAGGGGCGTCCTGGCCCCTTCACACCTCGTGTGGACTCGTCATCATTGAGACCCACGAACAGTAGGTCTCCCTGCTCTCTAGCCTCCTTCAGATACCGAACATGTCCCACGTGCAGAAGATCGAAGCACCCATTGGTGAAAACGACGCTCTTGCCCTGAGACAATGCTAGTTCCCGCAGTGAGCGAGCCTTCTTCAGCGATACGACTTCCCCACTCATACTCACACCCTCCAACCTCGACCACGCTATTCTACAACACTTGTGGCCTCGCGTCAAGCCCAAAGAGTAGCTGGCCTGGTGTCTGCTATGATATAATGCGTGCGTGATCAGTGACTATCGCGACAGGAATGCACCTGCCAGAAAGATCGTCCTCGCCATACTGGGGGTGGTTCTGGCCCTCATCTGTCTGATCGCTGCCGCCTTCTTCGCGTCGTGGCCCGTAGGGACGCTGGCCGCCATCCTTCAGCCTACGCATACGCCCACTCCCACGCCGACTGCCATGCCCACGTACACGAACACTCCGCTCCCCGTGCCGACCTTCATCCCCACACCCAGCCCCACACCGACGGTGGCTGAACCCCAGGCACACCAATGGCTGGAGCGCCCATTCAGCGAGGAGCAATACAACGAGCCAACGCGCTATTATCCTTATGGTTCCACAGGGGGCGGCAAGTACCGTATCCATCGGGGTGCGGACCTCCCTGGCCCTTTCGGCACACCGATCTTCGCCGCTGCTAGAGGACGTGTGATCGTAGCAGGCGAAGATGCTCGCGTGATCTATGGGGAACGGCTTGGGTTCTATGGTCAGTTGGTGGTCATCCAGCTCCAGGAGCAGTACCGGGGACAGAAGGCATACGTGCTCTACGGCCACCTCTCCCAGGTACACGTTCACTTCCTGCAAGTGGTTGAGCCAGGCGATCTGATAGGAGAAGTCGGCATGAGCGGCGTCGCCATTGGCCCGCATCTCCATCTGGAAGTACGCCTGGGCAGCAACAGCTACCAGAACACTAGGAATCCGGAACTATGGCTGCGTCCTCTCCCAGGAAAGGGCACCTTGCTGGGTCGCTTGGTCGATGGCGAGGGACAGCCGATATCCGCACATCCTCTGACAGTCTACCGCACGGAAGGCGAAGAGCGGCGATGGCAGGATGCCACAACCTACCCGGCGACTGACGTAAACCCCGACGACGAATGGAAAGAGAACTTCGCCTTGGGCGACATCCCCGCAGGGGACTACGTGGTCAAGACCTACGTGAACGGTCACTTGTACACTGAGAACTTCACCGTTCGCGAAGGAGAAACAACCTACGTCATCATCGAGGTTCCGTAGACCGAGCCAGGCATTGCCGTCCATGGTCACACAGGGCAACTCGGGGTGGCCTATTAGCCCGCCCACTCACGTTCGCTGAAGCGGCCAGAAGGAACGATCGTGAACTGCCCAAACTGCGGCGCAGAGACTGTACCCCAAGCTAGATTCTGCTCGAAGTGCGGCACGACCCTATGCGCGGAGAGGCAACCGGACCCCACACGCGGGACACACGATGCTGTCTCCGAGAGCGTCCCTGACGCCAGTGCGGCGATCACTGATACCACGAGTCCGCCGCCAAGCGAAGCCCAGCAACCAAGCGCGCCAGATTCCCCGGAGCGCGTCGCGTGCTGGCGGTGTGGCACGGACAACCCCAGTGACAGTAGGTTCTGTCGCCAATGTGGGGCCAGGCTGATAGACCCGGTCCTCCGGCTCTCGGAGCTCGAGGAGGAACTGGCTTCCGCGCGGGACGCTCTCTCCCACATGCCTGCCCAAGTCACCGAGCCAGAACTGGAGACGCTAAATAGCCTTCAACTGAGACTCCAGCAAGCCAGGGAGGCATGTCAAGCAGGCGATACGGTCACGACCGGCGAACTGCTGATCCATGTCGAGCGCGCAAACACCACGTTGGCGGCCCGGATGGCCAGACTCGAGGAAGTCGCCAAAGTAGCTCAGCTAGCACAGCAAGCTCACGAAGCACTGGGTGATGTTCTTGAAGACGCCAGAACCTCCCTCGATGGCCTCACTCTCGTGCCCACCTCGGCTCTCGAGAAGGCCATCCGACGCCTGGAAACCAGGCTCGCGTCCGGCACCAGGGCTCTCGAACGGAACCAGTTCAAGCAAGCACACACGGTGCTTGCTGGCACCAAGGCGGAGAAAGAGGCCAGAGCCGTCAGGGACAAACTAGCCACAGCCCAGAGCCGACAGCACGATCTGGAGGTCGGGGTCCAGCAACTGGAGGAGCGTCTGACTGACCTTCGCGCCAAGCTCGACGACGTGAGGCAGCAGTTCCTGAGCGATGGACTGGAGTCCTCCACAGTTGAGCGCAAACTGGCTCGTGTCGGCAGCACCCTGACGCAGATCCGAGATGTGCTGGACAAGGGCAACGTGTCGCGAGCTCGTCAGCTCACCGAGTCGGTGGAAGCGAACCTGGATGCCCTTGACCAGCATCGCCTGGCCAGGGCCAGGGAGCAAGAAACCAGGCAAGCTTACGAGACCCGCCTTGCTCAAGAGACCGCCGACTTACGGCAGCGGATCGGCACGCTTCGAGACAGTCTTGAGTGCCTGACCCACCTGGACACCGCCCGCCAGTTGAGGGCTCTGGATGAATTGGATCGCAAAGTCGCACAAGTCGAGTCCGCTGAACCCCGCAGAGCTGAGACACTATTGAACACCATCCGTCGCGACCTGCAAGAACTGCGGCAGCAGCTTCCCGGGCTGCAAAGTAAGGATGGTCAGATAGGCGAGTTGCTGGATCGCGTGGCAGCCCTCCGGCACGAATACGAGCACCTGCACCAGAAGGTAGCGCAGCTCGAGGGCCCAGAGTGGGACTCCGAGCGGCAGTCCATAGAGAACAGCCTGGCCCGGCTCGCAGGTGCGCTCGAGAAGGGCGGATTCGAGAGCATACGCGCCCTGGAGAGTCTGCTGAGCAGCGTGGGAGAGCCTGCCAAGCTGGCGCAGAGCATAGCAGCCAGGATCGAGACCGAGCAGGAGGCATCCGAGCGTCTAGCGCGTGTGCAGACCAAGGCGAAGGCGCTCGTGCAGGACCTGAAGGATGCGCAACGAGAGGGTCTAGGACTTCGCGAGGAAAGGGAACAATTGGGGCAGTTGACGGCCCTCCTGGGCCGAGCGGAAGAGCTCAGGCTCCAGGGCAAGAGACAAGAGGCCTCGATGGCGCTGGACACGATCGACGAGGAGCAACTGGATCAACTGAAGAACGAGATCGAAGACAGGCTCTCCAGCGCCAAACTACTCCAGAGGAAGACTACTCTCTCGGTGGCCAGGATGCCCGAGACTGGAGGAGTGACCAGCTACAACGTCATCCTCAACGTCTCCGGTGCAGGCCCGTACGACGCGTCCTCTATACAGGGCAGTATCAAGATCGCACACAATGATCGGGTCGATCTCAGGAAAGCCATAGACGATCTGACAACGGTGATCAACGTCCTGTTCGGAGCGCAGTCCACTCTGCGCGGCAAGATGCCCGATTTGCCAGAGCATGAGGCCCTGGACTCCCTCTCTGAGCTGGGAGACTTGATGTACAGGTTGTTCTTGCCCACAGCGATTCAGAGACATCTCAGGGAAGAGGAGACCGCCGTCCTCATAGCATCCAACGACCTGGAACTGCCGTGGGAGTTGATGTACGTGGACGACGAGTTCCTTTGCCTGCGCGTCCCCATCGGACGAATGCCCATGATGAGAGACTTCCCCCGACGCAACGACTATACCCGCGAAGACAAGCTGCGCTTCCTGCTCATCGCCAATCCCACTGGTGACCTGCCGGCAACGGAGGAGGAAGTAGCCTTGATCGCCCGTCGCTTGAGCAAGGAGCACGCCGATGTGGAGATCTGGCTCGGCGACGAGGTGACGGGGCTCAGACTCCACCGGGCCCTGGCCTCAGGCCGCTACGACGTCATTCACTACTCCGGCCACGCGTACTTCAACCTCCAGAACCCTGACGAAAGCGGCCTGCTCCTAGCCGGTCAGAATGTATTCATCGCACAGACCATTCAGCGCACGCTGAGAGGAAGACCCCTCATCCTTCTCAACGCCTGCGAATCTGGGCGGGAGATGATGCAGGACGGCGAGGTGAGCTACACTGCCTCCGAGACCGAAGGTCTGGCCTCATCCTTCATACGTGGCGGAGCATTAGGCATCTTGGGCACCCTGTGGCCCATCTTCGATGAAGGCGCAGCCGAGTTCGCCGCCACCTTCTACGATGGTCTCCTCTCGCGGAAGAACCTAGGCGAAGCCGTGCGCCTGGCCAGACTACAACTGAGGGAAAGCCACCCCCACGATGTGACCTGGGCCTCCTTCGTCCTCTACGGGGACCCCACTCTCATGATCCTCGAGTGACGGCGGCGGTCAGACACCATTGCCCCCCGTCAAGCCATAGGTACCATCTCCCGAACCCATCTCACGGGCCAGCAACCACGCAGGACGCAGGGTATCCACCATCGCAGACGATGCTTGACGCACCCGCGGCTTCCCTCGGCCTAGTCCGCACGGTTGCTGAGCCTGGCCCCGCGCTCTCTAGCCAGCGCCTGCCGGGTCACCAACGCCCAGAAGTCGATGTCCCGCCGCTCCTTTTCACTCAACCGTGACCCCCATCTTGCATTTGTCCCCTGGTGATGGTAAACTAGACACCGGTCCCAAGCGAGGCCTCCTACCACACTTTTCAGACCCTGCATCACCCGCTCACTTGAGGAGACTCATCGTGTCGCACGCTTTCTACCGCAAGTGGCGGCCCAGTACCTTCGAGGAGGTGGTGGGCCAGGAGCACGTCACGCAGACTCTGCGCAATGCCATTGCCAGTTCTCGCATCGTCCACGCCTACCTCTTCAGCGGACCGAGGGGCACTGGTAAAACCTCCACGGCACGGATTCTAGCCAAGGCGGTGAACTGCTTAAGCGACAGCGACGACAAACCATGCAGTCAGTGTCGGATGTGCCAGGCCATTGACGAGGGCAGAGCCATAGATCTGATTGAGATAGATGCTGCCTCACACACCGGTGTTGACGACATCAGAGACCTGAGGGACAAGATCAGCTTTGCCCCCGCACAGGCGAGGTACAAGTTCTACATCATCGACGAAGTGCACATGCTCTCAACCTCGGCATTCAACGCACTGCTGAAGACGTTGGAGGAGCCGCCGCCCCACGCCATGATGGTCCTGGCGACGACGGAACCACACAAGATACCAGCCACCGTTCTCTCCAGATGCCAGCGCTTCGATTTCCGCCCCATCCCTCTCACTGTGATGATCCACAGGCTGAAAGGCATCGCGTCCCAGGAAGGACTGCCTGTCCAGGACGAAGCATTGGAACTCATCGCACGGCAATCCACCGGCAGCATGCGTGACGCAGAGAGTCTGCTGGACCAGGTAGCCTCCTTCGGAGACTCTGAGATCACCCTCGAGCAGGTGCAGACCATGCTCGGCACCGCCTCCTCTCAGGCGGTGGAGGAACTGGTAGATCACCTGGCGCATCGTGATGTGGCTGCGGGGCTGACCAAGATAGGTGAAACCGTCGCTGACGGCGCCGATCCCCGCCAACTGAACAAGGGACTGCTTGACTACCTGCGAGGCCTTCTGATCGTCAAGACCACCAGCCACGGCCCGGCGGACCTGACCGTCGATCAACAAGGGCAGATGAAGACCCAAGCGCAGCAGTTCTCCCTCAAGGATCTGGTGCACACCATCAAGATCTTCAGTCAGGCTGTCCTGGACGTGAAGGGCTCTGCGCAGCCGCAGCTTCCATTGGAGTTGGCCTTCGTGGAGGCCATCCTCCGGAGGCAGTCCGAGAATCCGCCCGCCCGCCCTTCAGAGCAGGTGCCGCGAAGAGAGGCCCAGAAGTCCGCCGAGGAAGCGACCACCAAAGAGGCTGAGCGTACGCCTGCGGCCGACGATGAGCCAGCACCTCCCGAGAGCACTCCAGACAAGGAGGCCGCTCAAGCCAACGCTTCTGCCCCAGCGCTGGGGCTAGTTGGTGACGCAGCGCTGGGTGCGCTGCAAGAGAGATGGACCGAAGTGGTGACGGAGGTCAATCGAGAGAACATGCATATCGCGGCCATCGTGAGGGACTGTCCGCCCGTGTCCTTCCAGGACGACACTCTCACCCTCAAGGCGCGATCGCACTTCCACAAAGAACAACTGGAATCTGATCGGGCCAGGACGCTGGTTGAAGAGGCGATCGGCAAGATGCTGGGCCGGCGCTGCCGTGTCGGATACATCCTGGCCTCTGAGAAGGCGAACGAGAACCCCAAGAAGAAGGACCTCCAGGGACTTTCCGAGGATCCCGTGATTAAGGCCGGGCTGGAGCTGGGGGGCGAGATAGGCATCGTCAAGTGAGGCCGCCGTCACATAGCGCACTGCCGCGCCAGTGCTGCGACGAGAACGAGTAAGGGCTCGATCGGTTCGCCGCGGCCATGGCAAGAACCGACGCCCTTAAGAAGGAGTGAATGGAGTGACGAAGAGAAGGAAGACGCAGTTCACAGGCCAAGGCGGAGGCACCCTGAAACAGTTGCAGGAACTGCAAAGCAAAGTCCTGGAAGCTCAGGAAGCACTTGCCCAGCAAACCGTCAGCACATCCGTGGGCGGTGGTGCTGTAACGGTGGTGATGAACGGTCACCACAAGCTCCAATCCATCAGCATCTCTCCTGAGGTAATCGATCCTGACGACCCTGAGATGCTACAGGATCTCATCATAGCCGCCGTCAACGAGGCCTCTGAAAAAGCAGGTGAACTCGCAACGCAGAGCATTGCCGGTCTCACGGGTGGACTGGGACTCCCAGGCTTGACGTAGGATGCGATCAGTTCCCAGATCTGTTGAGCGCCTGATAGAGGAGCTCAACCGCTTGCCCGGCATTGGTCCCAAGACCGCGTCGCGCTTGACCTTCTACCTGCTTCGCTCGCCGCAGGAGCAGGTCCAGGCATTGGCGCAAGCCGTCGGTGAGCTGCAGGAGAAGGTCGTCACGTGCTCGGTGTGCTTCAACATCGCCGAGACAAGCCCCTGTCGCATCTGCGGAGACACACAGCGAGATCGGACCCTGATTTGCGTGGTCGAGGAGCCTCTGGACGTTCTGGCCATCGAAAGGACTGGACAGTACGACGGCCTCTACCACGTGCTGCATGGCGCCATCTCTCCCATGGAGGGTGTGGGGCCCGAGGATCTCAGGATCGCAGAATTGACGAGACGTCTGGACACAAACCCGGTTCAGGAAGTCATCCTCGCCACAAACCCCAGCCTGGAGGGTGAGTCCACCGCGATGTACATCTCTCGACAATTGGGCCCTCTCGGGGTGCGGGTCACACGCCTAGCGCACGGATTGCCCATGGGCGGCGATTTGGAATACGCAGATGAAGTGACCCTGACCCACGCGCTGGAAGGCAGAAGAGAGATGTAGCGCCGCGTGAGGCAAGACGCCAGCGTCCGGGAGCCAATGGATGATGGCCTCGGCTCGCGAGCATGAGGGGAGGACACGTTGGGACAGCTTGGTCAGCTACTACGAGAGACCCGCGAGAAGAAAGGTCTGTCCGTCGCTGAGGTCGAAGAGGACACCAGGATCAGACAGGCACAGATAGAGGCTCTAGAAGAGGAAGAGTACGGCAAGCTGCCGTCAAGCATATTCGTGAAGGGGCTGCTGCGCAACTACGCCCTGTACCTCGGCCTGGACTTGACGGAAGTGATGAAGCTCTACGGGGGTGAAGACGCTGAGAGCCGCGCGACGCCAGTCGTCGCTGAGGGTTTTGAGCCGCCGAAAGGCATGGCCATAACCTCCTGGCTATTCATAGACATCTGCCTCGCCATACTGATCGTGGCCTCCGCTGTGGTCGTGGGATCTCTGGCCTACAATCGGTGGCGCCCCTCGTTCGCCGCATCTTCGTCTACACCTACACGGCAGGCCAGCCTGGCCTCGCCAGTGCTTCAATTCACCCCCACCAACACACCCTCCCCCACTTCGACACCGACCCAGGTACCTTCAGGTCGGCTCCAGGTGGATGTGCAGATCATCGCTCGCACGTGGTTGGAAGTCACTGTGGATCAGGAGCCTGCTTTCCGCGGCCTCATCGAGGCGGGCACGAATTGGTCGTGGTTCGCGGAAGACAGCATCGCGATGCACGTAGGCAACGCGGGCGGCGTCGTCGTCACTCTCAACGGCAGGGAGCTCGGTGCTCTTGGAGGGCAGGACGACGTCGTCGATATCGAATGGACTTGGGAGAACCTCAACGCCACCCCAGAGCCTGTGCCCGTCTCCGGCACACCGGTCATCACCAGCACGGTCACCCTGACCCCTAGCCCCACTCCGTAGGGCCGCAGATGCGCTTCTACCTTCTCTCCCTCGGCTGTCCCAAGAACACGGTGGAGTCCGAAGGTATGCGAGAGCTGCTGCTCGCGGCCGGGCACCAGGTCACCGACCATCCCCACGATGCCGATCTTCTGATCGTCAACACCTGCGGCTTCATTGAGGCCGCCAGGGATGAGTCGCTGGCCGCCCTGAGAGAACTCGCCGAATCCAGGCTACCAGGGCAGCACCTCGTCGCCGCGGGCTGCATGTCCGAGCGCTATGGAACGGCCATGCGGGATCTCGTTCCTTCCCTCGACGGCATCGTCGGCACCAGACGATGGAAGGAGATCGCCACCCTACTGGACGGCCTGCTCGCGGCGAAGGAAAAGGGCACGCTGCGCCAGCTTCCAGAGCCCGCTCCTGAGCCCGCCCTCGCGCATCCCTTGCCTCGCCACTGCCCTGGTCTGGCTACCGCATACGTGAAGATCGCCGAGGGCTGTGATGCCCTCTGCGCATTCTGTGCCATCCCGCAGATCAAGGGCCACTTCCGAAGCAAGCCGGGAAACGCCATTCTGACTGAGACACGCGAACTGGTGGAACAGGGGATCAAGGAGATCGTCTTCATCGCGCAGGACACCACCGCGTATGGCATCGACCGCGGAGAGGAGGACGCGCTGCCCTCTCTCATCTCAGATGTCGTCACCACTGTCCCGAACCTGGCGTGGTTGCGCATCATGTACACTTATCCTCAACGCATCAGCCAGCGGCTTGTCGAAACGATGGCTACCCACCAACAGGTATGTCACTACCTGGACCTACCTCTCCAGCACGCCCACCCGCAGGTGCTGCGTCGCATGAATCGACCCCCCGACGTGGGCCAGATGCGCTCCGTCATCGCCAGTCTGCGCCAGGCCATGCCCGACATCGCGCTGCGCACTTCGTTCATTGTGGGCTACCCAGGCGAGACAGAGGAGGAGTTCCAGACACTGCTGGGCTTCATGAGCGAGATCGCCTTCGACCGAGTAGGCATCTTTGTCTACTCTCGAGAGGAAGGGACCCGCGCCGCCACGCTCCCAGACCAGGTGCCGGAGGCGATCAAAGAGGAGCGGTACGAGCGCGCTATGCTCCAGCAGCAGGAGATCTCCCTCGCGAAGAACGGGCAGTTCATCGGACGGAGCCTGGAGGTTCTTATCGAGGGAACAGGCGACGACATCAGCGTGGGTCGGTCCTACAGAGATGCCCCCGAGGTCGACGGCACCGTGATCGTGCTGGATGAACTGCCTGCCAACGAGTTCGCCACCGTGCAGATCACGGAGGCCCTAGAGTATGACCTGATCGGCTCTCCACTCTGACTGACTCGGTGGGCCACAGGCTGCGTCACTCGAACAGCGAGGTGCTCAGGTACCTCTCCCCAGAATCCGGCAAGATGACCACGATGAGTTGGCCACGGTGCTCCGGCCTCCTGCCCAGGTCCAGTGCGGCGTAGGTGGCTGTACCCTGCGTTCTCTTCTTCTAGCGTCCGGGCCAACACCAAACACGTCAGGTCCTCCAACACCTGGACCACCTCACGGCGAGATGGTAAGGGCGCGTTGTACTCACCATCGATGGAAGACTCCCGACAGTCCTTGAGCACCGCGTCGACAACCGATCTCATCCGCTGTCGGTAACTGATGTCCAGGTCAAGATTCTCGTCACACACCGATTTCTCTGAATCCACGTCCCGCACGCTACCTCCTAGTCCTTACCCAACTTCGCCCATCTTAGGCGATGCGTCCGCACCGACCGCCAGACCACCGCTATCACAAAGCCTGAAGCACAGGTGAGGATGATCGTGGCTCCCGAGGTCAGATCGAGCGTATACGAGAGACACAAGCCCGCCGTCGTGAAGATGATCCCCAACCCAATAGAGCTCAGCATCATCTTCTTGAGATCCGTCGTTAGATGACCAGCGACGGCCGCCGGCATGGTCAGAAGGGCGATGACCATGATCAGTCCCACCACTCGCATGAGCATGACCACGGTCAGGGCGACCAGACAGTACAGAAGGAGATGGATGACGTTTACCCGCACATCGGCAGTGGAGGCGTACGTCTCATCGAAGGAGATGGCTAACAGCTCCTTGTAGAAGGCGGCGACGAGCACAACGATGACCACGTCCAGAGCCACCATGATCAATAAGTCAGACCACGGGACAGTGAGAATGCTCCCAAACAGATAGCTCATCAGATCGGCTGTGTACCCTGGCGTCAGATCCACGAGGATGATGCCGATCGCCATGCCAATTGCCCACATCATGCCAATGATGGTGTCTGCGCGCTCCCGGGTCCTCAGTTGCACGACACCCATCGTCAGAGCAGCCCCTACACTGAACCCCATGGCTCCCAGCACGGGATTGGCGCCAAGGAAGTAGGCCAATCCAACGCCACCATAGGCAGCGTGGGCGATGGCGCCGCCGATGAAGACAAGACGGTTGATGACCACGTAGGTGCCGATGATGCCACAGGCGATGCTCACCAGGAAGCCGGCGATCAGAGCCCGCTGCATGAACTCGAGTTGAAGGACGTCAATCATCTCTCTTGCTCCCCCGAATCGTGGACATCCAGAACACGATGCGGAAGCCCGTGCGCGATCAGATCGACGGGGCACTGATACGCAGCTTCGAGCATGTCCGGGGTTATCTCCTTGGACTCATGGTAGATCAGACGCCTGTTCAGGCACGCGATGGTCTTGACGTACGAGGATACGACGCCGATGTCGTGGGAGACGAGGATGATCGTAGCCCGACGGTTCAGGTCCTCAAGCACCTCATAGATGCTGCCCACGACACGCGTCTCTACGCTGGCCGTGGGCTCATCCAGGAGAAGGATCTCCGGATCGCTCGCCAGCGCCCGGGCGACGTACACCCGTTGCCGTTCTCCTCCCGACAACTGCCCAATCTGCCGGTCCCTGTGGCCCAGCATGTCTACCTGCCGCAACGCTTCCTCCACCGTACCCCTGTCGGCCTCGGTATACGGCTTCAGCAACCCACGGCGGCTGAGGCACCCCATCATCGCCACATCCCAAACACTGATGGGGAAGTCGTCGTCAAGCTCTACGCGCTGCGGCACATACCCCACGAACCTCCGAGCCTCGTTAGGAGTTCGCCCCAGAACTGTCACCCGACCATGAGCGGGCGACATCAGCCCCACGAGAGTCTTGAGCAGAGTAGTCTTGCCGCCTCCGTTAGGGCCGATAATGCCCAGGAAATCCCGCTCCCTGACGGTGAGATCGATGTTCTCCAAGACAGGGTGCCCATCGTACTCCACCCACACATCGTCAAAGCGAATCACCTCGCGTGGTTCAGGCAATTCCTCACCCCCTCACAAGAGCATCCACCAATCCGAAGGACTTGGACACGCATGGTAGCTGCTGCGGCGCGGCCAGACTGCATAGCCAGCGCACGAACAGGGGCAGGCACTGGCGACACGTGCAGTCGCGGTGCCATCCCCATCCAACCTGACCCCACCGGAGTGCCAGAACCCCAAATAGCCGTCCGCGCACAAGGATCGAGAAATACCCAGAGACCAGGCCTCGGCTATGGCTGCTGTTCCCCGAGAACCTCAGCGAAGGTATCGGCAACGCGCTCGAGGTTCTCCAGCCAGTCGGGTGCCAGCGGGCTGATCAGAAGCACACGGCCACCGATCTCTTCGGCGATGGTATCCGCGCTCCGGGTGCTGAACTCTGGCTGCGCGAACATGACCCTGATGTCGTGGCTTCGCGCTGTCTCCACCAACTCGGCCATCTCCGCCGCGCTGGGATCGCTGCCCTCTATCTGCACTGGGATCATCGTCAGGTCGTAGTCTCGCGCGAAATAGGACCAGGCGGGGTGGAAGACCATGAACTCGCGAACCTCGAGGCTGGACAGTGTCTCATCGATTCTGGCATCCAGTTTTTCCAGGTCAGCCAGGAAGACGTCCAGGTTCGCCCGATAGAAGCTCTCGCCGCCCGGATCCTCCTCCAGCAGCCCATGGTATATGTTATGCGCCTGTAGCTTGGCCAAACGAGGCGAAAGCCAGACATGGGGATCCGTCCCGTCAATGCGCTCGATGCCACTGGATTGATCAACGATCAACATGCCCTGGTTGGCGGTCTCGATTCGACTCATCCACGCCTCCTCGAAGGGCACCCTGATGCGTACGTACAAGTCAGCGTTGGCTAGATTCTCTATCTGACTCGGCTTGGGCTCGTACGTCGCCGGGCTGGAACCGGACGGGACCATGACCTCCACGCCGACGCGCTCACCGCCTATACGCTCCACGAAGTACTTCTGGGGCACTATGCTGACCCACACGTGGACGACAGACTCAGGCGTGTCAGATACCCCAGCGGTTGGCGGTGCACAGGACATAAGCAAGGCCAACGTAGTCAGCCCGAGTACCGTGGCCTTGAGCGCCCCTCTCACTTCTGCCCCCCCCCTGTACAGGACTCCGTCGTCGCCGAAGTGTGCCGGCCCCCGACATGCGCCCCGCTGCTCGCCGCATCTGCATCCCGCGGTGTCAAGTCGGGTTCCTGGCACGCCGGGCACAGACCCACCAGCTCCAGCAAATGCGACTCGACGGAGAAACCCGTGCGCTGCGCTGCCTCCTCCACGAGATCCGTCAAGCCTGTGCAAGGGAAACCCACCACCCGATGGCAAGCCTGACACACCAGATGGTGCCCTTCCTTCTCTTGCAGACAAGCATAGGCGTGACAGCCTTCCTCCAGATGGATGCGCCGAACATGTCCCGATTCCCTCAGGAGCTCGAGTGTCCGGTACACCGTGGTCAGGCCCAATCTTGGGTAGTCACCGCGGCCCCGGGCCAGCACCTCCGCGGGAGTCAGATGCTCGTCGGCCTCTAGCAAAACCCTGATGATCGCAAGACGCTGTGACGTGAGCCTGAAGCCTCTTGCTCGCAGCGTCTTGCCCATTGCCGTGTCTCTCACCGACCGCACCCGGGTCCAATTGAAAACGTTTTTCAACTACCCTCATCATACACCTAACCCGTCGCCCTGTCAAGCGGCAACACAAGAGGGGCGCCGAGCCACACCGCTCGACACCCCTCCCTACAATCTGAGGGCTGCTCAGCTACCTATTCGGTCAAGTGCACGGAGTACTCATAGCTCGCCATCTCGGTCGTCGAGGGAGCCAGAGCGGAGATCACTAGTACGATCCTATCCACGGTGGTCCCGAAGTCCTCGATCACGAGTCGCCCCTCCTGAGTCTCCGCCAACAGCATCTCCAGGACCTCTATCTCAGGCCCGAAGGTTATGGCTTGCACAATCCACTCCTGAGGAACTATGTTGCTGGACAGCAAGAAGCCCTCGGCATCCCATCCATCTGGTGACTCAGCGTCGTAGGCGTACCCAAGCTGTGGAATGGCGATGTCATCTACGCAGAAGCCTGCGTCGTTGTATGAGTCATCGGTGACGTAGTCGAAGCGAATCAGCACCGGTTGGCCGACGTACGGCGTGAGGTCCATCTCTTCCCTGACCCAGACGGCATCCGCGCCGCCACCGCTCGTTCCCGTGTATCCGCGACCGAAGCTATTGCCATACTGGTTGCTGTCGGTCGTGTGCTCACCCTCTAGGATATGCCACGTCTGGCCGCCATCAGCGGACAGCGACACATACGCGTAATCGTAGTCATCCTCGATATCGTACCAGGTCCAGAACTCCAGAGTGGCCGTCTCTAGGCCGGTGAGGTCGAACTCTCTGCTCAACCACATGTTGCTGACGTCTCCCCTGTTGGACCACCATTCGTACCGCCCGCTATGGGGTTCGTTGTCCACTAGCTTCACCTGAGTCGAACCGGTGAACTCCACGACCAGGTCTCCGCGTCCAGACCCCAGCTCTATGTAGTCAGCAGCGTACTGGTGAACAGTGCTTGAGCGCGCATCGGGATACCTGCGATGCTCATGATCGATGGCCGCCCCATACGTCAGGTGAAAAGCCTGATAGCCGTATCGACCATCGCCCAGTGTAGTGTCATTGAGGAAGTTGGCTACCAGCCAGTCTTTGAAGACGTCGTCGGAAGTGATATCGAATCCGTTCCTCAGCAGCACCTCGTCGAACCCTGCCATACCGTCCGCCTCTGTCGCGGTCAGTTCTCTCGTCAGTTCTGCACCAAACCGCTGGACGAAGTAGTACACAAACAGATGCGAGGCTTCATAGTGTACGCCTGCCTGCTCCATCTGATCAGCCCAAGCGGTGAGCTGTGTGTCTGGTTCTGTTGGAAACCGAGTGATCCAGGCATCATACCCGTTCAGAGTCTCAGCGGTCTGCGCACACCCCTCGTTCACCCAGGTATCCTCGTTGGGATCGACATTCCAGTGTATCATATGCTGGAATTCGTGTGCCGCGTAGCTGCCGAAGAGATCGGTTCCGGGGGTGGCGGCCCCGGCGTTGATGTAGAACATCTCTTTTTCGTTGCTAAACGGGTTGACGCTCTTGGGGTACTCATCATAGCTGGAGTAGTAGCCCCCAACGCTTGGCAGGTCGGCGTTCAGCACGTGGATGTGGACATCGTTATCCACACCGGGGCTCCATTCAGACCCGAAATAGTGGCGATCTGTGGGATAGATGTGTTCCTCAAACTGGTGGGCAGCCACCTCTATGCCCGCCTGAGGCAGCGACAGGCCGTCTTGTACCCACATGTACACGTGGGGCGTGGCGTAGCGCAGAGTAGCTTCTATCGTGATGTAGGAATCCGACAGATCCTCATCATTCACCCAGAAAGTCTCACGCTGCCCAATCGAGTAGCTGGGAGGCGTTTCGTTGAGTACCCTCGGAACGGGGCCCGTCCCGCCAAGTCGCTCAACTAGGGCGTACAGATCCCTTTCAGGGATTGTCGTCTCGCGCAAGGACTCAGCGGTGGACAGCGTCGCCTCGCCCACCGGCACCCGCGACACCGTGGCGGTGATCTCCGGCTCCTCCAGCGAGGACATGATGTCCCTCACCACCACGATCGAGGCCACGAAGACGTCAAAGGCCAGACAGAGGCAGATGCAGATGCAAAGTGTCACCAGGACGAGGGCATACTTACGCAAGGCTGTCTCCCTACTGCGGCCCTAGCCTTGCCGCACGATCACGGGGACTTCACACGGGAGGATCCAGTTACCGTCCATTTTTACGACCGTGAGCCTCAGTGTCAGTGGTCCTGACAACTCACCGGTGTTCCAGAGGACGAGAAGCCCATTCTCCACCGGGTAGTACTTCACGTCGCCTATGGGATGAAGCTCTTCCGTTGCGTCGCCGAAGAAGAACTCCACCTTGTAGAACTGGAAATCAGCAGTATTGGCCGTTCCCCGGATCTCGACGACTCCCCCAACTGTCTGATTTGCGCCTGGGTACGTGATCCTGGCCAGTGGATCAGGGCAAGATGCTGATGCCACGTTGGGGGTAGGGCTCTGCTCCGGAGTGGGCGTCCAAGGCGGCGTAGGACGCACGAGAGACCCTCTTGTTGGGGTAGCCGTAGGAGTAGACGGTAATGGGGTGGCAGTATGCGTTGGGAGAACGAGCGGCCCTGTAGGGGTACCGCTCCCCACGGCGACACCCAGAGTGGGGGCCAGGTAGAGATCCACGAAGGCCACCAGCCCGGCGATGACCAACAGACCAAGGATGGTGAAAATGGCGCGGTAGGCCCTGCCGGTGGCGACTTCCTTCTCGATCGTGAAAAGCGAGGCCCCGCGCTCCTTTTTGGCTAGGCAGATGACCCTGAGATAGACAAGGGCCGTCAAGCCGCAAGCGACGTATATCCAGATGGCGAAGTTGGCGATTAGCTCGACTAATACGGTCATGGATTTATCTTGGCAGACCCGCCTATTCTACCATGCCTCTCTACGACTGTCAACAAGGGAACGAAGAGACTCGTCTCCGTTCCCTGCTCATCCGAGGCCAGCGAGCGTCACTCTATGCCTCGGGAAGCCGCGCCACGATCTCCTTGATCAGTACACTGAGCCCGGGAATCACTCGATGTCCGGCGTCCAACACCTCCGCATGAAGGCCTTCGTTGTCGGCCGCATTTTCCGCTGGCGGCCCACCATGGTCCGGTATGACGTTGCTGATGTGCGAGAGTCCCAAGACTCGCACCCCCTCGTGCCGGGCCACGATCACCTCAGGTACGGTGGACATGCCAACTGCATCAGCCCCGATGAGACGCAGGAACCTGACGTCCGCCGGGGTCTCGAAAGTGGGGCCGGCAGCCATAACGTAGGTCCCTTGCTGCAACTGCATCCCCACGTCGTCCGCCACCGCTAGAGCCAAGTTCCGTAGCTCGACATCATAGGCGGAAGACATGTCAACGAACCGAGGCCCCAGCCGCTCATCGTTGGGACCACTCAGAGGGTTGAACCCCGCCATACCCACCAAGTTGATGTGATCGGTGATGAGCATCAAGTCGCCGGCCTGGAAGCTCTGCCGCAGCCCCCCTGCGGCGTTGGTCACGATCAACGTACCTGCACCCAGCCTGTGAAGAACGCGAACAGGGAAAGTGATGTGCTGCATGGGGTAGCCCTCATAGAAGTGCACCCTGCCCTGCATCAGAGCGACTTGCTTGCCTCCCAGCTCGCCCAGAACCAGCTGACCCGCATGACCCAGGACGCTAGTTGGCGCTAGGTGTGGGATCTCTCGGTATGGCAGCGACGTCGCACCCTCTATGTTCTCCGCCAGCGCACCGAGTCCCGAACCCGTGATCAGCATCACGGATGGCGCACGCGCCACCTTGCTTCGAACGTACGAAGCGGTCTCCTCTATGTCATCCCACCCGAGCGCCTCTTCTGGCACAGTCCGTATCCCCAAGTCGGTCAGAGCTTCTCCAGCAACGCCTTCTTCTTCTCCTCGAACTCCTCGTCTGTGATCGTACCCCTCTTACGCAGTTCGTCCAACTCCGCGATGAGCTCCGGGATATCCCCTGCGGACGGAGCCTCTTCGGCCAGAACGCGCCTCGCTCTGCCCTCGAATACGTCGAGATCGCCGAGAGCTTCCTTCTGGTCCAGCATCTCAGTCTTGAACCTCACTGGATGAGCAATGCGCCGGAACAGATTGACTCCGAACTCGCTGGCCGTGAGGATCTGTACATCCCCGAAGTTCAGAATCCTCCCCAACGCCGATTGCTCCAGCACCACGTCGTTCACTTTCTCCAGCGAGGAGTCGATGGAATGCTTGTTGATGATCCCCTCGAGCTGGATCACTCTTCTGTTGGTGATCACGTACTGCTCGTTCCACCAGTTGAGCAGGTCTACTATGATCCTCCAGAAAGGAAGCACCAGCGCCAGAAGCAGGACCAGGGCCAGTCCGTCCAAGGGAGTCGCTACGCTCAGGGCCCCAGTAATCAGCAAGATCAGCAAGGCAACCACTGACCACAACACCAGCTTGGGGGCGATCACCAGCCAGTGCTGCCTCTCCTTGAGCGCGATCTTCTCTTTCCCGCCCATCAGACCTTCTAGATACCCCATTGAATCAGAACTCCTTCCAATCATAGTGCCAGGCATTGCGGAGGGCAGCGTCTCGAGGTCCGCTACTTCGCGCGGGGATGGGACTCGTCGTAGACCTTCCTCAGTCGCTCGCTGCTGACGTGAGTATACACCTGTGTTGTGGAGATACTGGTGTGCCCGAGCAGCTTCTGCACGTTGATGAGATCAGCATTTCGATCCAGCATATGGGTCGCGAAAGAATGTCGCAGAGTGTGCGGCGTTATGTCAGGGGATAGACCAGCCTTCTCGACGTATTCCTTGAAGACAAGCCAGAGTCCCTGCCGGGTCAGCGGCCTCCCGCGCATGTTCAGGAACAGCGTCTTCTCATCGGCGTCCTTGACAAGATGGGTCCTGCCCTTCTCCACATAGTCGCGTATCGACGCCACAGCCTGCTGATGCATGGGAATGACTCTTTCTTTGGATCCCTTGCCCCAACAACGCACAGACGCCGACGCCAGGTTGACATCGTCTACCCTGAGGGATACCACCTCGCTCACTCGCATTCCCGTCGCGTAGAGTATTTCCAGGATTGCTCGATCTCGCAAGCCCTTTGGGGTGGACAGCTTCGCAGGCTCGGCCAGCAGTTTGTCAACGTCCTGTACCGTCATTGGTTTCGGCAAATGCTTCTTGACTCTCAGCGAGTCGAGGGTCGCTGTTGGATCGTCTCTGATCAGACCTTCGGCGACGAGGAAGTGGAAGAAGGACCTGATCGCGGCCACTTTGCGGGCCGACGTAGCGGCCGCGTACTCCCTGTCGCCTTTCAGATACATGATGTAGGAGATGATGTCGTTCTTGGTGACGCGACCCCAGAGCGCATCTTCGTCACCGCTCAGTCGTCGCCCCAGGTACTCCTTGAACTGGGTCAGGTCGACGCGATAGGCGGATATGGTGTTCTCGGAGCAACCTTTCTCACCCGACAGATGTGTCAAGAACTCCTCTATCCTACCCACTACGCTCCCCCTGGCGGTCTCAAGTCGGCAGGCGGCCAGTCCGAGGTCATTGTATCACAGCTTTCCATAAAGTCCAAGTGAGTCGAGCCAGGATCCAACGAGGTGCACTGTCAGGCCCTCAGTGACATGCGGAGTAACCACCCCGACGCTCACGCCACGCGCCGAAAGCGACAATCGGTCCACTGACGGCCATCCAAGTCTACAGTAACAACATAGCATCGCCGAAGCTATAGAACCGATACTCCGCTTTGATGGCCTCTCGATATGCGCGATCCAGCAATCCCTTGCCCGCAAAGGCCGCTACCAGCAGCAGAAGGGTAGATCGGGGCAGGTGGAAGTTGGTGATCAGACAATCGACCACTTGAAAGCGATAGCCAGGATAGACAAACAGATCCGTCCATCCCTCGTATGGCGCCAGAACATCCGTGCCGGTGCCAGGGTCATGACGGGCCGCCGTCTCCAGCGCACGCACCGCTGTGGTACCCGCTGCCACCACTCGGCGTCCGCCGGCGCTTGCCTCGTTGACCGCCTGGGCGGTCTCTCTGGACACGACGCAGTACTCGCTATGCATCAAGTGATGCTCAGCCTCCTCCTCCCGGATGGGCAGGAAAGTGTCAACCCCTATGTGCAGAGTCAGAAAAGCGAACTCTATGCCTCCGTCTTCCAGTGTGGCCATCTGGCGAGGCGTGAAGTGCAGTCCAGCAGTCGGGGCAGCCGCCGAGCCATTCTTGTCGGCGTAGACTGTCTGATACCGCTGAGGGTCTTCAAGCCTCTTGTGGATGTAGGGCGGCAAGGGCACCGCTCCCAGTGTCTCCAGGAATGGTTCCACAGGTGCCTGGAACCTCACAAGTCTTCCACCCGACGCGGTGCGCTCCCCGACCTCCGCCCGGAGGCTCGAATCTGGCTCCCTGCCGTCGGTCCCGCTGAGCTCGACCAGCCCACCCAAGGGCACGCGTCGCCCCCTGATCAAGGCCTCCCACAAGGTCTCCTCTCTTTTCACTGTGAGCAACAACTCCACCTTGCCCCCCGTGGGCACCTTGTGGCCAAACAAGCGAGCCGGAATCACGCGCGTGTCGTTGCACACCAGGAGATCTCCGCTGCGGAGGAAGTCACCCAACTGGTGAAACTTTGCATGGGTAATGCTCCCATCGTCGCGCCGTAGCACCATCAGACGGGATGAATCGCGAGGCTCTATGGGATCCTGCGCGATGAGATGCGGAGGCAGTTCATAGTCGAAGTCAGCAGTCTTCACTTTCGCAGCAGCCACACGATCAGATTCAGAATAACCGTTGCAAGTATGCTGAGGACGATACCAGTCATGAGCGGGAAATAGCAGGTGGTGTTGCCCCACTTGAGATCGAAGTCACCAGGCAATCGACCGATCAGTGGAACCCTGCTCAGTAAGAGGAGCAGCAAACCAAGGCCGGCCAGCAGCCCGCCAAGCAGCAGCAGCAGTCTGCCCAGCGTGTCCAAGGGATTCATTTCCAACCGGACCATCCCTTCCGCCGGTAGACGAACAGGAACTCAAGAAGCGACGGATCGTCTGTCCACGGTATCTCCAAACGCTCGTACAGGTCAGATCCTTCGAGGAAGGGCGCTGTGGCGACGATCAGGTCGGGACCCCGCCACATGATGTAGTCGAAGTCGAACTTTTCGTGGCCGGGTACTCCTTCCCCCATCGTCTCAACCTCCAGATGACCAGTATGCACGTCGTTCACCCCGAACATGTCAAGCGTCTGGAGGTCGGCGTAGTAGGGGATCTGACCCGCCGCGTCCACGGCGATGAAGGTGTCGCGAGGAACGTTGTCACGTAGCCACTGTCCCATGGCCACTCGCGCGTGCGATGCTTTGGCAGCCTGGAATCCACCCACATACAACTCGTGCTCACCCCTGAGCGACGACGACCGGAAGAGGATCGCACCGCCAGCCAGCAGACACCCCACCGCGGCACATCGCAGAGACTGCATGGCCCCACGGGAAGTCGTCAGCCGCCGCAGCCACTCCGCTAGCGTGTTGTAGGCCTCTGCGATTCCAGTGGCCAGCAGAATGTACGCGAACGGCAGTATCGGTACGAAGAACCGGCCTACCGACCAATCGCCGCCCACGTACACGATGTAGCCAAGATAGACTAGCAAGACCGACCATAAGGCTGTACACCAGAAAGCGGTCCGCCTCTTCAGTACCGCAACCAGGAGCAGTGGGGCCATCAGCCAACCCTGATGCAAACGCGCAAAGGTGGCAAGGTGTCGCAGCCCCCTTTCCTGTTGGGCAGTGCTGTCCTGCACTGTGACCTTGACGTAGAACGTGTTGGGCAGGAGAAAACCGTAGTAGTAGTACCTCCACAAGAAATACGGCAGGTAGAAAATCGCAAAAGCGCCCCACCTGACCACGTCTCCCTCAGTCAACAGTTGCCTGCCCGTGATCAGGCGTGCCACCGCCTGGTGCACCACCACCACGCCCAGCACGAGCACTCCTTCTGGCCTGGTCATTGCCGCCAGCGCCAGTAGAGCACCCGAGAGAAATCCTGGCTTTCCCGTGCGCCACTCCCACAGGTAGGAGGTGAGTGCAGCGAGGATCAGGAACGAGAACATGGAGGTCTCCATGCCACTCACCGCCCAGAGGGCAAACGACCCATCCAAGGCCAGACAGAAGGTGGCGACCATCGGTATCACCGGGTTTCTGAGCGAGGCCACGCGGGCGAACCGGAATACCAGCCACAAGGTCCCCAGACTGAAAAGCATGCCCAGGCCGATAGTAGCAGCCGACGGATCGAAACCCAACCACAGGAAGAGAGCAACGACTACCGTCCACAGAAGATTGGTGTATCCCTCGACCCGTTCACCGGGGTTGAACACCAACCCGTGTCCTCCCACGAGGTTCTGAGCGTATCTGAAGGAGATGTAGGCATCGTCCACGGCGTATGCGCCCAGGTCTTGGTAGTAGAACGCCTGATGGGCGAGCAGAAGCAGGCAAGCTATCGCCAAGTAGACCCATGGACGCCTCAGCAGCCTCGATTGCACTGTCACCACCAACTCACTCATGGTCTCCGCCCGCACGTGGAGAGGCTATCAGCTCTCCCGAGTACCTTTCCCATTCGCTGTACACACAACCACAGTACTGTTGACGATAGAGATCATGCTCGCGAGTCAACCGTCCCCTCTCCGACCATCCTCTCCGGAGATTCTCGAAATGGAAGTCCACACCGTGCTCGCTGGCCGCTGCCATGCCGGCCTCATGGATCTGCTCTTGGTCCTGATGTGGACTGATCAAGAGCGTGGTCGTGAAGGCGTCGAAACCTTGCTCGGCGGCCGCCTGCGCCGTCTTGGTGAGCCTCATCGCATAGCAGAGGCGACACCGCTCCCCGTGGGCCTCGTGGCCAACCACAGCGCGCAGGAACTCACGCATCTCGTAGGCTTCTCCGCGTAGCAGCGGCAAGTCCACAGATGCAGCGTATGCCTCCATGGCAGCCAACCTCTTCTCATGCTCCATGAAGGGATGGATATTGGGGTTGTACCAAAAGCCTGTTACCTCGAAGCCTTCTTCCCGCAGCCGGTCGATGCTGTAGGTCGAGCACGGCCCACAGCACGTGTGCAGCAGGATCCTCCTACCCTCGCCGACACCCTGGAGTTCCTCTGGTTCAGACTCGGGGGGCAGCTCGACAGCATAGAGCAACTGAACGGTCAGAGGGTCCTCACAGACAACACGGGCCTTGCCCTGAGCGACCAGCGCCGTGGCTCTTTCGGGGGAGCAAGAAGAGAGTGGCCTGTGGTTGCTGTCGAGAACCCGCACCGTCTTCATCTTGGCCTCAGCAAGGTTCACAGCAATCGGGCCTGCGGAGGCTCCTTATCGTAGGGGATGCCCAGGTGCCCGTAGGCCAGCTTGGTGGCCACTCTACCTCGGGGCGTACGGTCTATGAAACCTAGCTGAAGCAGGTATGGCTCGTACACATCCATGATCGTGTCCGCCTCTTCGCAGATCGACGCCGCGATAGTGTCCAGCCCTACCGGTCCACCACCGAATTTCACGATGATCGTCTCGATGACCCGCCGATCTATGTCGTCCAGTCCCAGCGCGTCTATCTCCAGCATCCTCAGGGCCTGATGAGCTACTTCTTGGGTAATCACACCATCTGCTCGCACCTGAGCATAGTCCCGTACACGTCTGAGCAGGCGGTTGGCCACACGCGGCGTCCCTCTGGCGCGTCTGGAGACCTCTTCCACCCCACCCACGTCGATCTCCACCCCCAACAAGAGTGCGGAGCGCTCGACGATACACCCCATTTCCGCCCGGTCGTAGAAATCGAGACGGCGCACAACTCCGAAGCGATCTCGGAGTGGTGCGGTCAGCAAGGCGATGCGAGTCGTGGCTCCGATGACCGTGAAGCGCGGCAAGGGCAGGTGGATGGTCTTGGCGCTGGGTCCCTTCCCTATAACGATGTCCAATGCGTAGTCTTCCATGGCAGGATACAGCCGCTCTTCCACGGGTCTGCTGAGTCGGTGCACCTCGTCTATGAACAGTATGTCCCGTTGGCCCAGATTGGTGATTATCGCAGCCAGGTCCCCTGCTCGCTCCAGAGCCGGACCCGAGGTCACGGTGATCTTGACGCCCATCTCCAGAGCTACGATGTGAGCCAGTGTGGTCTTTCCCAACCCGGGGGGACCGTACAGCAGGACGTGGTCGAGGGCATCGCCTCTGCTCGTGGCGGCCTCTAGAAGAATGCGGATGTTCTCCTTCGTCTTCGACTGCCCTATGAATTCCTCCAGGCTGCGGGGCCTCAGACTCGTTTCGTGCATCCGCTCCTCGCCCGCGGCACGTGGAGACACTACCCGCTGTTCTGCCACGACTACCTCCCGGTCGCCTTCAAGCCGTACGAGCGTATTATACCAGAGGGGCATCGTCTGGGAAAGCTCTGAAGCGCACACAGCAAGAAAGGGAGATTTCGCCAGGTTCTGCTAGGATCAAGGAGATTTCGGGCGCTCGCATACGCCAGGGTGCATTGACACCGCCAGCAAAATACAGTATATAGTATAGGTCCACATGTCACACGGTGTTGGCGAAGCGGATGCCCGCTGTCCGAATCACAGCGGGCCATTTGGGTTTAGAAGAGGATGATCGGGAGGACGTCTTGACCGAGGACAAGTGGAAGCAGGTCAGGGAAAAGCTTGAGGCCGCCCAGCAAGAAACAGTGGCCGAGATCAGTCGCTTGAGCGAGGTGCTGAAGTCCGAGCTAGACGCCGACCCTGAGGAGGGAGATCCAGACCTGTACGAACGCGAGAAGACGCTCGCTCTTCTGGGGAACTTGGAGGAGAAACAGTACTCCCTATCCCACGCACTAGCTAAGATGGACGACGGTACCTACGGCAAATGCGAGGTCTGTGGTCAGGACATCATTCCCGAGCGTCTCGAAGCTCTGCCGTACACCACCTACTGCGTGCAGTGCAAGGCACTGGTGGAGAGGGGTGTCATTGCCGGACCGTCCACACAGCTAGCTCGCTGACACCGGCCAAACTACACGCCCCTCCTTGACATCGCGCAGCCCCTGGGGTGTCAACCGTATCCACGGTAGCGTGGAGAAGGTCAGGAATCCAATCGTGAACACTGGATTGTCCAGATGGCATCCCATATCCCGGAGTATCCCGTTCATTCGCGCTATCTGACCAGCCAGTACCCCGAGTGGCTCCACAGACATCACGCCCCCGATGGGAAGCGGTATCTCAGACAGAACTTCTCCGTCGTGTGCTAGCACCAGACCGCCACCTAGCTCCTGCATGTGTTGGAAGGCCAGCACCATGTCTTCCTCTCGACGACCGATGACCATCGGCCGATGCGGCTCATGCGCCACACTGGAGGCAAGCCCGCCAACAGGCGCACCGAGGCCCGTCAGGAACGCAGTCCTGAAGCCGGGCAGGTCCGCGTTCAGCAAGGCGATCTTGAGCACGTCACTGTCATCGGCCAGCCGAATGTGACCGTTGCGAACGGGGAGGGAGACGTCTTGGCGCTCAGTGATGGTCCGATCCAAGATGTGAATCGCCGGCACGGTGATCCAATCCGCGAGTTCCGGGCTCCGGACCTCGAAGTCCCTGGCGTCCACGCTCCTGGGAAGCACCCGGTGGGGCAGCCAGGCCAGCCGGAGCGCCTCGGCCGGTAGGGAAGGTTGCTCTATTGCCGACTCGCCGTCCCTGGCTGCGACGCGGCCACTCGCGATCACCAGTCTAGGCGTCACTTCTCTCAGATCATCCACCACCAGTATGTCCGCTAGTCTACCGGGCGCGATACCGCCGATTTGCGCGTCCAGACCCAGGTATCTGGCCGGATTCACGGTAGCCATCTGGATGGCGACCATCGGTCGGATTCCTTGCTCCATGGCCGTACGCACCAGGCTATCCATGTAGCCTCGCTCGAGTATCGAGGGCGGATCCATCCAGTCCGGGGTGAGCATCACTCTGGCCGTATCCACACTGGGCTCCCCCGCCACGAACTCCGCCAGGTGCTCCAGGTCCTGTCGGATGGAACCGTGACGCAGCATGATGTGCAATCCCAGCCGGAGTCTGTCCCTGGCCTCCCGCGCGTTGATCGCCTCGTGGCACGAGGTCAACCCTGCCGCCACCAGCGCGCCGAGCTTCTCGTAGGACGCCCCCGGAGTATGCCCCTCGATCCGTTGCTCCAAACGTCGCGCGACGACGAACTTGCGAAGCAGGTCCTCGTCGCCGGAGATGACCCTGGGCCACGGAGTCACCTCGCTGACAGCCCTCATCTCCGGCCTCCTCAGGCACTTCTCCACCTCCTCCAGCGTGAGCACCGGCTCGCCCTCTATCTCCGGGAGGGGCGGTGTGGCCACAGGAACACTGAAGAAGAACTTCAAAGGCAGGTCCCTGGTAATCTCCACGAGCATCTCCAGGGCCCTCAGCCCCAGAGCTCCAACCGCGTCGTGGGGATCGGCCATCAAGGCGGTCGTGCCGGCGGCGAGGAGATGCGGAGTCAACGTCAAGGGGTTGGCGAAGAAGTCCACATGCGCGTGAGCATCCACGAAGCCAGGGACAAGAAAGGATCCCTCGACGTCTATCACTTCGGTCTCGGAGCCTACCTCCCTTGCTGGCGGACCCGCGTAGGCTATGTGTTTCCCCCAGACGAGGATCTGTTGACCGTCGAGTATCTCGCCGGAATACACGTTGACGAGCCTGCCGTTGAGCAAGCAAAGATCCGGCTCTCGTCTGCCCAGAGCAACCTCCATCAGTGTTCTTCTGCTCTCCAGAGTGTCCTCACTATCCACCATCATCGTCGCAAGCCCAGCAATCGGGCAGCATTCCCTCCCAGGATCTTGGCCTTGCTCTCCTCGCTCAGGGGCAGACTACGGATATCTGCGATGTTGCCCTTGATATCGGTGAGGGCGGGCCAGTCCGAACCGAAGATGATCTTATCCGCGTTCCTCTCCAGATTGGGGAAGTAGGTAGGCAGCTTCAGCGGCGGAAGGCCCGTGATTTCCATGTACACATTTTCGTGCAACTGGGCCAGGAAGAACGCTGCGTCGTACCAGAAGCCTCGCCCACTATGGGCCATGAGGATCACAAGCTCCGGGAAATCGACCACCACGTCATCCACGTACAGCGGATCGCCATACTTCAGTCGTGCCCCGTGGAACACCGATGAGCCGGTATGGACCAGGATTGGCACTCCCAGCCTCTGGGCCTCGGCATACATGGGGTACAAGCGGCTGTCGTTGACGTAGAAGTGCTGGTAGGTGGGGTACAGCTTCAGCCCTCGACAGCCGATATCGCTGATACAGTGGCGCAATTCGCTCCCCAGGTCGGCAGTGACGTAGGGATTGATGTTCGCGAAAGGTATGAGCCGGTCACTAGCCTCGCAGAACTCCGCCACTCGCTCGTTAGGGCTGGTGCCGGTGATCGACGGGTTGGTCTCGGCCAGGGCTACCGCGTAGTCCACCCCCTGCTCGTCCAGATAGTCGAGCATCGCCTGTGGGCTGCTCAACACCCGACGGAGATGAACGATGGTCTCCTCGCCTGCATGCTCTCTGAGCCAGCCGCAGAACCAATCGCTGTACTCGTCGGCCGTGGTCACGTGGAAGTGGAAATCAACGACTGGCGGATTCATAACCATGGTTGCACCCGCTCCAGACTCTCCAGCAAGTCGTCTTCGTTGTTCACCTCTAGGATCACCACTCCCCCGTAGCCTCCTTCATCCAGTCTATTCATCAGCGCCACATAGTCCACCGAGCCTCTTCCCAGCGGCAAGTGATCTCTCGTGGCGGGGACGCGCCCGCCCACAGCCATGGCGTCGTGTAGGTGTATCTCGCCTATGAGCCCCCAATACCGATCGAGGAACTCCAGCGGATCTCCGCCTTGTACGGCAAGGTGTCCCACGTCGAAACAGATCTTCGTCCCCTGCCGCTCCACCAGTGGCGCGAACAACTCGAAAGGGATTCGCTCCAGGTTCTCCACACACAGCTCATCCAGACAAATCACGCCGCCCAGCTCCCCCAGGGTGCGCTCGGCACTCCGCAAGATCTCGCCCAGGAGCTGCTGCTTCTCCCCTTCCGGCATCTGTTGAAGCGTCCCCAGCAGCGAAGTCCAGACACCCCACAAGTGAACCACGTAGGATTCGATGGACAGGCCCCGCGTCGCCTCCAGCACCTGCGACATACACATCACGGTGGCCTGACGCACCGGCTCCGCGAGGCTGGCACCGTCGAGCCATAGGAACGGTAAGTGGATACTGCACGCGAAGCCCAGTTCTCTCTGCAACTCCGCCACCTGCTCGTAGTAGCCCTTGCCGAACGCATCAGGGTATAGAGTCGTGAAATCGCCATTCAATTCGACAGCGCTCACCTGCAACTCCTCCACGAGTCGACGGATGGCGCGCAGATGCGCCTCCCTCGCGTCTCGAGACCCGCTGCCCTTCAAACCCCAGCCCACCAATGGGATCACCCCGGCGCCCAACTTCACGATCCGTTTCCCTTCTCCGAGTCGAGCCAGGAGGAGATGCCCCTGCACTCCTCTTCAGGGTACTTCTCGGCATTCTTGGCCAGCTTGTCCAGTACCGCAGTGGTCACGTCAAGTTCGACTGAGTTGGCGAAGCTGAGAGCATAGATAAGAACATCCGCCAGTTCCTCTGCAATTCTCGCTACGCTGCCATCATCATCCGCCTGCCTACGCGCCTCATCGGACTCCAGCCACAAGAACTCCTCCATGAGTTCGGCCGCCTCGATGGCGATGGCCATGCTCAGGTTCTTGGGAGTGTGGAACTGCTCCCACTCCCGCCTGTCCCTGAACTCCCTCACCGCTCGTCTGAGACTCTCAAGGGTGGTGTTGCTGTCATCCATCGTACTCACACCAAACCGGTTCCGTGTCATCGAAGGCGTTGTCCGTCAGGCGCATCTGGTCGCTGCCGTCTTGGCGCACGAGGTAGATCTCTCGGGCGTCGAGGCCCTCCCCCCGACCCGTGTAGGCTACGCACACTATCCACTCGCCGTCAGGCGACCACTGAGCCTGCTCCGCTCCTGAGGGAAACGACGTGATACGCCTCTGGTCGCTTGCGTCCGCATTCATGATGTATATCTGCTGGTTGCCTTCCCGGTCCGAGGTGAAGGCGATCAAATCGCTGTTCGGTGACCAGGCTGGATACGAGTCCAGTCCGGGGTTCTCCGTCAGCCTGGAGATGGCTCCATCCTGAACGGAGATGCGGAAGATCTCCCAATTGCCCTGGCTCTGAGAGGCAAAGACCAGGAACGAGCCATCAGGAGACCAACTTGGCTGTTCCGCAAGCGAGTCCCCACTAGTGAGTTGAAACTGGCCGCCGCCATCGGGGTTCATGATGAACAGTTGGCTCAGACCATACCGATCTGAGACGAAGCCGATGCTTTCTCCGTCCGGCGCCCAGCGGGGCGAATGATCACGCCCCAGGCTGACCGTCAGGTCCAGACTCTGGCCCGTTTCCAGTTCCACCAGGCGTATGTCAGCACCACCTGTGGGCCGGCCCGCGGTGTAGAGCATGGCACCAGTATCGCCGCACGACGGCTGACGTTTCTCTTCTGGCCCACTGGTGATACCCTCGGATTCGCCGCCATCAGTCGGCATGGTGTAGATCTCGTAATTCCCGGTACGATTGCTGGCGAAGGCAATGCGCCCTGGTGGCGCGATGGCAACCACCAGGGATCGCGACTCCACGGCTGAGCCGGTAAGATCCCGCACTCGGACGGTGACTCGATGGTGCCCCGGGAGCTGGGCCATCCAGGAATGGGTGATAGACCAATCAGTCAAGCCAGTCACGCGAGGGCTGGGCAGCGAATCGACCACAGCCCCGTCCACCAGCAACTCGGACTTGATCAGGCCTTTTCCCGTGGCCGCAGCGTGCACGACCATAGTCTCCCCCGCCACCACGATGGAGCCACTGGATGGAGAGACCATACGGAGTTCGGCAACCCCCACGCCAGAGAGTCCATAGCCCGCGATGAACACGATCAGAGCCCCACATGCCAGCACCAACGCCAGGCTGAGGGGAAGCAGTACAGCCTTCTCAGGAACGGAAACTCTCTCGGCCACGGCGCACCGTCCTGTGTACACGACACCGACTCCCAGACTCCCAAGCATGCAAAACACAATCGCAGAGATCCTGAGTCAAGACCTCTGCGATCGTGACTACTTCGTGTCTTGAGGTTTGAGTTGCCAGCTCGCTACCCCTCGAAGGTTATGCCGTCGACGTTGAGCAAGACCTCACGGCCCGCCGTAGGCCACTTCTTCCACAACCTGATGAAGAGGGTCAGGCTCTTGGACTCAGCCTTGACATTCATGCAAAAGGAGTCCATCTCCTCACCAGGCTCGGTGCGTGGATAGACGGTGTCCCAGGGCAAGTCCGTCCAATCGTCCGCCGCCAGTGCAGACCAGTCGGTACCGCCGTGCTGGTCAATCCCCACCTGAGCAGTGTAGCCCCAGCTCATCGGATCCGGGTCTCCCGCTAGTGAGCGAAGCATGCCATGCAGGCACAGCTCATAGGTGGTGCCAGTCTCGACCGACAGCTCTTGGTAGATGCCAGCGTAACGGTCGGGGTCCGAAGCTCCCCGGCATATGGTGTTGATCTCAATCAACTGGGAATGGGCACCATCATATACCACGGGAAGCCAGGTATCGTCATGGAAGCTAGCGGTCATCTCACCGCCGTTGTCGAACTGGTGCCAACTGTAGGCAACACCATCGACGCCGAAACCGCCCTCGAAATCGCCATTGGTCACGAGGTTGTCCGCGGGTCCGGCAATGGAAGGCACGACAACGATGACCACGAGCAAGGCCAGCAACGCCAGAACGGATCCTATCCCGACTCGCACTTTCATCACTCCTCCCTTGTCACATTCTAGCCAGCCCCGACTACTGCGCCAAACATCGGGGCATGGAGACGGGCACGGAAATCACCGCAGCGTCGAAGCGGCGACCTCCCCCACGGTCACGGACATCACCTCCTTTCGGTACATATCGCTGGCAGATCTCTCGAGTGCAAACAAAAGACCTGATGCCCACGCCCCCAGAGTCTCTTTCCATGAGGGCATCCCTTACCAAACAGTATACCACAGTCTGAACACTGTCGCAATATCTGCAACCTTAAACCTGGCGCGTTGCGGTCCAGGCACACTGACCCAACTAGAAAGCGGGCTTGCAGAGGATCTCATTGACCCGCAGGTCGAAGAAGTCGTCGGCATTGGCGCCCCTTAAGATGACCGCCGTGTCTGCGCCACGGCCGGTGCCTCCGATGGCCAGAACGGGCTCACCAGTGCGGATCAACCCCGCGTCGGCCGACATGAGTGTGATCTCACATGCCACCTTCATCCCCTCGCCGAAGATGCGCAGAGTATAGGCTATGATCTCATCCACCTGGTACGTGTTGAGTTTGCGTCGAATGGCGCGATTCACCCCAGCGAAGGCATGTTGGCACGTTAGGAGGCGGGCACCACCAGCAAGTATCGCCTCCTTGTTCTCGTCGGTCAACTCCTGAACGTTGGGCTCGCTGCTGCCCGTCGAATGGGTGACCACCACCAGATGATAGCCCTGAAAGACTTCAGTTGCTCTCTTGCCGGTCTCACCGCCTGTAGTGGCGATCACTACCTGGCGCAGTCCCAACTGTTCGGCCCGTTCTCTGGCAATCTGGAGCGTGCGCTCCATGTTGTGCTTGCCAGGTCTCTCGAAATACGTGATCCCACCGGTGCTTTCAGACACGATACCCTCCTCTTGTCGCTCGCATAGCCATCGCGATCATCCCACTGCGGAAAAAGGAAACACGCGACCGCCGTCTTGGTTCTCGTGGTCGCGTGCTGGATCCACCACAACGGGTCACCGACCCGTGCCTGGCGGGAGCCACTTCTCTCGATTGTCGCTGATCTCTCCGTCTGTCAGGCTCTCGGGGGTGAGCCTCTTCAGACCGCTACGCTCTGTACTTGGCCCAACGCATCCCTGCGTAGCTGGCTAGACCGGCCAGACCACTTCCCAGGAGCAGAAGGGTGCCTGCCTCGGGCACGAACTCCTCCTCCACGTCCACGGTCCGCCGAGGCCGGTACTCCAGCGCGGGGTCCTCTACGACGAGCACAGCGGTGTTCACGATCCGATACCCTCCGGGCACCGTGTCTCGGACAGTACAGGTGATCCTGATGGTCACCTTTGTCCCCGCAGTGACGTTGCCCACGTCCACAGTGACCAACTGTCCGGACCAACTGGCGGTTCCCTGAGATGTCCAGACAGAGTCTATCCGCAAGTAGGGGTCCAGATCGTCTGTGACGACCACGTTGTACCACGTGTCCGGACCAGCGGTGAACGTGATCTCGAAGACCAGCTCTTCACCTCCTACGACGGTGGTCTTGTCACTAGTCTTGACCGGGGGTACGCTTTGCTGTTGAGCGTGCTTCTGAGCGGGCGTGGCCCAGGCAGTGGAAGTCAGGGAGAGCAGCCCCACGAGAACCAGTGCCGTGGACACGAGAACCACGAATCCCCATCGTTTCTTCCGTTCCCTCACCTCTTACTCCTCCCTCTTCAAGTGATTCACCTCTGATACTCCCCTCGATGGGTACAGGCAACATCCTTATCTCCTATCTTAGCACAGATTCGCACAGGAGTCAAGCGGGTTCCGTGGACCGATCCAGACACGGCAACGGACTTGCCTCAGAGGCAGGCCACGTTCTGACCACCTCCAAGGCGGCCCCTCGCACCTGCTTCAGCAACGACCTTGGCAGGTGCCCGGCCTCCGTGTCCACCGCTGCTGGGCCTTCCCAGACGCTCCAACCCCCCGCCCTGCAAGGGCATGGTCTGCCGGAGAGACAAGCACCGTGGTCTGGCAGCGTGCCCTGGCACTACGCGCGAGAGTGGCCTTGACACGGCAGCCGCAGAGGCGGACAATTCAGCAACCGGTAGCGACGGGCCGCGAAGGACGTTGTCACCCCCCAGGGCTGGGCACCAGCGCGCAACGGACGAGCAACTCACAAGAGCGATTGCCATGAGAGAGCAGACCTTCTCTTCGTGAGGAAGTGATGGGCCGTACAATCCTGCTCACTGGACGCCCGGGCGTAGGCAAGACGACGATCATCAGAGAGATCGCACAAAGGCTGGGGGCTGCGGCCGGAGGCTTCTACACGGCTGAGATACGAGAGAGCGGTCGCCGTCAGGGCTTCAAGCTCGTCACCCTGGACGGCAAGGAAGGCATCCTCTCCCACGTCGACATCACGGACACCCCTCGCGTGAGTGGATACGGTGTGAACCTGAGAGATCTCGAAGAGATAGGGGTTACAGCCCTGCGCAGGGCGGTCGCGGAGGCTCAGTGCGTCGTAGTAGACGAGATAGGCAAGATGGAACTCCTATCGGACGAATTCCGCATGGCCATTGTGGAAGCCATCGAGAGCGACAGCACTGTCGTCGGCACGGTGATGACTAGTCGGAACCAGTGGGTGGATCGGATCAAGAACCTCCCTCAAGTCACCGTCCTCGAAGTCACGCGGGACAACCGGGAGCAGATGGTTCCACTTGTGATGGAACTCCTTCAAAGCCCCTCCTAGCCGACTCCGGGGCGTACCGCTCCCGTCTCCCGCGCGCCGCCAAGCATCTTCAACACGGAGCAGCAAGAATGTCCTGAGCCCTCAAGCTTTCCGCATCACCCCATACTACGACTGTTCGGCCGAGTCGGGCTCCGGGGACAAACGCCCCTATCCGCCTGCTCCCCGGTTGGTGGATCGCTGCATGATCTCAAGAAGCAAGTCGACGTCGATGTTCCCGCCCGAGAGCACAGCCACCACTTTTCTGTTCTTCAAATCCACCTTGCCGAACAGCAAAGCCGCCACTCCCACCGCGCCCGAGCCCTCTACGACCAACTGCTCAGTCTCCAGTAGAGCGAAAACAGCCTCCCTCGTCTCCTCTTCGTTGACTAGGACTACCTCGTCAATCAAGTCCTTGGCGATCTGGAAGGGCACAATGCCGAAGCCGCCGGCCAAGCCCTCACAGATAGTGGGGTCGTGTTCGTACCTCTCGTAGCAGTGTCCTTCCTTGAGGGACAAATACGCCGATGGAGAGGCCTCGACTTGCACGCCAATGATCTCTATCTCGGGGTTCATGGCCTTGGCCGCAACGCAGATCCCAGCGACCAGCCCTCCTCCGCCGATTGGCACGAGGATGGTGTCCGCATCGGGCAGTTCTTCCATGATCTCCAGACCGACGGTGCCCTGACCGGCGATAATCTCGAGATCTTCGTACGAGTGCGCGTAGGCTAGCCCATGGTCACGCTGGTACTCCCTGGAAGCATCATAGGTATCATCATACTGGTCTCCAGAGAGGAAGACCTCGACATCGAATTCCCGCAACTTGTCCACCTTTGAGGCAGGCGTACCAGTGGGCATGAACAGACTGATAGCCACGTCTCCCAACGCATGTGCGGCATATGCTATCCCCAAGGCGAAATTGCCGGAAGAAGCCGCCACCACCCGGCCCCTCTGCTCGGCCGAGAGGCTAGCAATCTTATTGACGGCCCCCCGCACCTTGAAGGCACCTGTTCGCTGCAGGTTCTCTAGCTTCAGCCAGAGTTCACTTCCCACCCGCTCGCTCAACAGGAACGAGTAGTGAAGCGGTGTCCTCCGCACCAGTTGGCCGATATTCCGCCGGGCAATCAAGATATCCTCAAAGCTTATCATAATCCTCATCCATGGTATCGTTTGCCTTACGAAGACCAGTCGAGCGACAGACCGGCGCCAGTTGGCAGGAATACTGCTCCTAGTTCGGACCCTCCCATCCATGGCCAGCGGCTTCCCATTGAATCGAGTGGCACAAGTAGAATGGGGGCGCGAGCCTCGACCGATCCGGGCCGGTCTGATGCTTAATCCTTCAGTCCTTATCTCGCTGGATCTCGAGGGTCAGGCAGTGTGGACCCTGGCCGTAGTCCACAAACTCCGTCAGATCTGGATCGTACACCTCTAGACCCAGGGACCTCAGGATGTCGTTGATGTACGTGTTGGTCTTGAACGAAACCACTCGATCATTGCCTAGGCACAGCACGTTCAGGGCAACCTCGCCTTCAGACTTATCCGCTGGGATGTCAACCAACTCGTATTCGCGACCCTCAAGAAAGCCAACGAACCACTCAGGGACCTCGCTCTTCATGATGATGGCGAGCTTCTTGGCCACAGGGGCGAACACGCAGTCCAGGTGCGTCCACTTTTGGGGGATCACGATCCCGTGCACCTTGATCCCCATCCCCTCGAAGAGTTCCTGGGCATTCTCGATCCCCGGCCACGTGCTGCGTTCACCGATCCCGGTAGCAAGATTCATCTCGTCGATGTACCTGTTGTCGCCCCCTTCCCAGCAGCCACGCCCAATGCGACCCAAGATCTCGTAGCCCAGTTCTCTGAGCCGCTTCTCCCCAGCGATCTGCTCCCCTCGACGCTCGGAATACTTGAAGCGACCGATCACCACGCCCTCGGGCGAGTTGACGGCGAAATCCCGGGAGTTCACTGCGTAGTGGCGCGTGGGATCCGGCTCTTCAGTGTAGTAGACTTCGACACCTGCGCTACGCAGGGCATCGGCCAGCTCGTCATGCTGGACGTGCGCTTTGTTCTTGTCTATCTTGGCTCCCCGTTCAATCGCCGTCCGCGCAAAGTCGTCAACCGGTATCAGTTCGTAGTACGTTGGTGGGCACAGCAAGACCTTCTTCAGTACACCGGTACTATTGAACACAGCCACAGCATTGCTCCTTGCCTGTAATATCGGGACGGTATCCATGCACGACTATTGCTGCGGTTCAGCCCAGAGTACCACCACACGGAGAGGTCCACCGATCGGAACCTCGGTGGATCGCACTGCGAGATTGCTCCTGAGGTGAACACAAGGCACACAGAGCACAGGGTCGATGCGGCACGGCAACTCAGCAGCCTAGCTTGCTTTGCCGCCTATCCAGGAACGAAGCCTGAGTCTACTCAAGGATCTGACTCAGGAATAGCTTCGTTCTCTCCTCCTTCGGGCTGGCGAAGAGCTCTTCGGGAGTCCCCTCTTCAATGACACCGCCCCCTTCGAGGAAGACCATGCGGTCGGCTGCCGCCTTGGCGAACCCCATCTCGTGGGAGACAACCACCATCGTCATGCCTTCCTTCGCCAGGTCCAGCATCACGTCCAGGACCTCTTTGATCATCTCTGGGTCGAGGGCCGACGTGGGCTCGTCGAAGAGCATAATCTTGGGGTTCATAGCCAGGGCCCGGGCGATGGCCACCCGCTGCTTCTGTCCTCCCGAAAGCTGCCCGGGATAAGCATCTGCCTTCTCCGGTATCCCCACCCTCTCCAGGAGCTGCCGCGCGACCTGCTCCGCCTCCTCCTTCGACCGCCTGCGAACCTTCTCCTGGGCAATGGTCACATTACCCAAGACGGTCAGGTGGGGGAAGAGATTGAACAACTGGAAGACCATCCCCACCTCGGCCCGGACCAGATCTATGTTGGTCTTGGCATCGCTGACGGGGATGCCATCGACGATGATGGTACCACTATCGGGCCTCTCTAAGTGATTGATGCAACGGAGCAGTGTGCTTTTTCCTCCCCCGCTGGGACCGAAGATGAGGCACACCTCGCCTTTCTTCACCCTCAGGCTAGCATCGATCAGAGCCTGAGTCTTTCCGAAACTCTTGCAGACCTGCTCCATGATGATGATGTCGTCATCCGCGGTCAGCGACTCCACCGCTCGCGCTGAACCTTGATCGTGAACATTGCTACTCTTCAAAGGCCATCCTCCTCTCCATGAACTTCACCAATACCGACAAGCTGAGCGTCAAAATGAGATAGAGGAAGGCGACCGTATTCCACGTCTCAAAGGTGCGGAAGGTCCGAGCCCGATTCAGTTTACCCAGATGGGTCAGCTCCCGAACCGCCAGCACCGATATCAAAGACGAGTCCTTCAGCATGGATATGAAGTCATTCCCCAGGGGGGGCAAGACCCTCCTGATGGCCTGAGGAAGGATGATGTAGCGCATGCCCTGAAAATAGCTCATGCCCAGGGAACGGGCAGCCTCCATTTGCCCTCTCTCGATAGACTGGATCCCTGCGCGGAATACCTCCGCCTCGAAAGCGGCGTAGGCGAAGGCCAGCCCGATGATGGCCCTGATCAGCATGTCCACATCCTGGATGTTGAGGCTGGCCAGGCGCTCCGCGAATCCCATCAGAGGACCGATGGCGTCGCTTCGCAACATAACAGCGCCCAAGGCGTTCAACGCCTGGAGAGCCACAGGCGTTAGCACGTACGCGAAGTAGATGAGCAAGACCAGGATCGGAATGCCCCTCACCACCTCGACGTACAGGGAAGAGATGGTGTAGAAAACCACGTTCTTGGAGACCCGCCCCAGGCCTAGAACAAGCCCCAGGATCAGGGCCACAACAAAGGAGACGAAACTCACCAGGATGGTCAGTCGGACGCCCGAGATGAGGAACAAGAAGGCATCCTGATAAGTTGGGGATATAAGAATGAAATAAACGGTGAGCGCTCCCAGCAGCACGAGGATCAAAGCCCACCAGGGCATCTTCTGCAGCCTCGCCGTCCAGGGGATCAACTTGGACTCGGACTTCTCGACCTCAGTGGCAACCGCCATTGAGCAATCCTCCTCTTTAAGCTACCACGGTGTCAAGAGACCGGAGGACGATAGCTGCGGGGCGCCGCTGGCGCCCCGCAGCCGCCTGTCTCGCAAATACGTCTCCCGCTCGCTATTTGCGCTACTCCTCCTGCGGGGAGCAGGGCCGAAGGAGCCAGGTCTCGCAGATCTCATCCATGCTGCCGTCGGCGAACATCTGCTGCAAAGCCCAGTTGAAGGGCTCGACAAGATCGCTCAGGGGCGGGAAGACGAACGCCAGGTACTCGCCACTGGTCACAGAGAAGGCGATCCTGTATTGGTCAGGGTTCGCTCCCATGAAGCCAATGGCTGCGACCTCATCAATGATGACAGCATCTACCTCGCCGGCCACCAAGGCCACCATCGGTATGTCAAAGGTCTCGTAGCTAACTATCCTCTCCTCGCCGACGAGTTTAATGGCCGTGATCTCATTCGTGGTCCCTATCTGGGTACCGAGAACCAGATCCGAACCTACAAAGCTCTCCTCGTCATCGAGCTCTGCGCGGTCATCGTCTACTCGAGCAACGATCACCTGGCCGTACTCGACGTAGGGATCGGAGTAGTCAATCTTCAAAGAGCGGGACAGGTATATGGTGATGCCGTCAAAGGCTACGTCGTTCTCGCCCGCCGACATGGCCTCAAACAGCCCCTCCCACGCGGTTTCTACGAATACCGGCGTGCAGTTGATTCTCTCGCAGATGGCGCGGCCCACATCGAAGTCCCAGCCTGCCGCCTCTCCAGCATCATCAATGAAGTTGAATGGCGGATAGGCGTTCTCCACAGCGATGCGGACCTCTCGACCACCCAGATCCGTCGTCGGCCCAGTCGGCGGGCACTCTGGGCACTCTGGGCACGGCTCCGCTCCCTCTGGGCACGGCGGGCACGGTGTCGCTGCCGGGGCGCAGCCACCGACCAGTAAGCCCAGAGCCATGATGAGCACCATCACTACAGTAAGCTTCTTCATCTCTTTCCTCCTTCTTTTCTATGTCCCTTCCCTCACGCGTAGGGACCCAACACCCAAACGGCATTATAGCATGATCCGGAGAACCCGTCAAGAATGTCCCTGCACCAACGCTGACGCTCCCCAGGGGCAGTAGGACTACTCCCGGACACTACCTATCTGGAAGGACGAGAGGAGAGGTTCAATGGGACCGAGTCGTCGTAGGAGGCACTGCGGATGCGCGGCGCCGTCTTGCCCCCATGCTGCTCTCTTCAGCAGAGTGACCTCGACGCACGAACCTCGAGCTTGCGGTGGCAGGCGGCACACGCTTCCACCGGATCTCCCACTCCACACTGGCGGCCTACGCTGCGCCGTTCGCGGGCGGCAACAGTGGTACCACCGTCTCCATGATGAGACCAACCTCTACTGCGGTGCCGCTCGTGGGCCCATCTGGTAACCCTCCCCGTCCGGGAGGTCGTGTCAGCGGTTGCCGCACCGCCATTCTGCATCTTCACATGACCCCATAACGCTCCCACGCTTCCACAGCGGACATGCCCCCCTTGATAGCCTTTCCGACGGACTTCTCGCCCCGCACCTTCTCCAGAGCTGCGCGAATCACTTCCACCTCATGCTCCGCTGGCACAACAACCACCCCATCCACATCGCCGAAGATGAGATCTCCAGTCTTGACCTGGACCCCATTGCCGAAGGTGATGGTACGCCGAAACTCGATGACTCGCCCGCGGACGGACTGATCCTGCGCGTAAGGGCCGTGCGAAAACGTCGGGAAGTTCAAACGCAGAATGCCCATCGTATCTCGACAGTAGCCATCCAATACTGCCCCAGACGCTCCCAACTTCATCGCGCGAGTACTCATGAGTTCGCCCCACAACGCATAGTTAGGAGACGGGCCGGTGCAGACGTACACCTCTCCTTGCTTCAGGTCATCCAAAGCCGCAAGCATCGCGCCGGACGGAGCGTCGCGGCCTTGACCGGCATTGCTTTGCCCCGTACAATCCACCTCGAGTACTGGCATGGCCCGGCCAACCACTACCATATCACTTCTCAGAGGCCTGATCTCCGGCGGCAAGAATTGATGGTGAAGTCCCGAGAGGTCCATGACATCACCGACGACCGCGCTATACAGCTCTCTTCGGACGAGGCGGAAGAGCTCCTCGTCATCCTTCCACGCAGCCATTCTTACCTCACCCGCCCAGCTCTTCGGATACCGGAGTCACACACCATCGGCATATACCCCACGATACTCCAGAGGAAGGAGTTCAGCTAGTCTCTCCATGATGAAGTCGGCGTCAGCCTGGCGCTCCTCCTTGCGAGAAGCGTGCACGCCGACTTCGGGCAACCTGAAGACCGGGCCGATATTCACTGTGAGGTGCGGTCTGCGCAAGCGGCCTAACTCCCCCAGGAGTTTCTCCGTGCCGGTCAGGCCCACAGGCAAGATGGGGACGTCCGCCTTCCGTGCGATGAAGACGGGCCCCGTTTTCCCTCTCTCCAGAGCCCCCGTGACGCTCATCCTCCCCTCGGGAGCTATGCCCAGCACCCCGCCTCCCTTCAACACAGCAAGGGCCTGACGCAACGCCTCCCGGTCGTATCGGCCCCTATCAACCCATATGGCGCCGCTGAGGGAGAGAACCTGGCCGGTGAGCGGCACCCGCCGCAAGTCCTTCAACGCCATGGCGGTCATCCGCCACGGGAGCGTGGCCATGGCGACCGGAGCATCCCACCAGGCCAGGTGGTTGAACACCAGTAGGAGCGGCCCTCCCGCCGGCAGGTTTTGCTCACCCTCAACCTCATAGTGGCTGAGCACACGTAGCAGGCCCCTCACCAGGGACCCGAAAACCCTGTACATCATCGCTGCCTCCAACATCAAGGCGAGGGGGTCCCTCCCCCTCCATCGCGTCTCTGCAATATGTCCGCATAGAAAACGCTGCGCGGGCCGCGCAGCGTTCGCCCCATCTCCCGCGACTAGTAGTGGTTCACCACCTTAGTCCCTATGGGGGCCCAGTTGAAGAGCCATCCTGCGTCGGCGATACTCAGATTGGTGCAGCCGTGGCTCATGGGAGTGCCAAAGTTGTTGTGCCAGTAGGTGCCGTGAAGTGAGTACCCCGCGTAGTAGTACATGCAGTAGGGGACGTCGGGAAGATAGTAGTAGTCGCCCCGGGCATAAGAGCCCCCCGTCATGTCATCGTACCTGTACTTCCGCTGAATGTAGAAAGTTCCCGCAGGTGTAGGATAGCGGGCTATGCCTGTGGACACGCGTGCCGTGTAGACAACAAGATTCCCCTCGTAGGCCTGCAAAGTCTGAGTGCTGAGATTGACATCGATCCACTTCTCCCCAGTCGCAGCGGTAGTAGCAGGCACACTGCTGGATGAGTCGGTGCTCGATGGACTTGCCCCTGCCACGGGAATGACGAGTCTCTGGCCCACATAGATGAAGGATGGATTGGCGAGGCTGTTCGCTCTGGCTATGGCGTCGGCAGTAGTGCCGTAATCCCACGCAATACGAGCCAGGAACTCCCCAGGGAGCACCACATGAATCACGCTCGAACCCTGCGCCTCAGTAGCGACTGGGGTGCCGGTCGACGGGACCTGGAGCCTCTGCCCTACCCAGATGAAGTTCGGGTTCCAGAGTCCGTTCAGGCTAGCCAGGTAGCTGGCCGTAGTCCCATGCCGGGCCGCGATCCTGCGCAGCGTGTCTCCTCGGCAGACGACGTAGGTGGTCGTGCTACCGGCTGAAGGGGAAGACCCGCTCACTGGGATGACCAGCCGCTGTCCGGCGTAGACGAAATTGGGGTTACTCAGATTGTTGGCGCTGGCGATGGCAGCGTAGGTCGTACCATACCGGCGCGCTATCACCTGGAGCGTTTCACCCCATTGGACGATGTGCACGACCGGATCGGTGACCCTGGGCGACGCCTGGGCAGGCAGAACCGAAAGGCTCAGCAGAACCGCCAGCATCAACAGGACGACAATGCTCCTCGACGTGGCTCTTGTGCTCATTAGCACGCACACTCTATGCGAGGACAAAACTCCTACACCGCCCGCTCGTCGGGACAAGCACGGCACCACTGATTCGATTATAGCACATCAGTTTGGCGAGGAAAAGGCTGCAATTAGGCTACGGCCGGTAGGTCACCCACGCATCGGGCGACTCCCACACCTCCACTGAACTCAAGTGTGCCCCTTCGATAGACCCTGCCAACTCCTCGTAGAAGAAACGGGCGATGTTCTCCGAGCTGGGGTTCACCTTGTCGAAAGGAGCTACTTCGTTGAGGAGAGTGTGGTCGAGCCGCTCGACGATGGGGTCCAGCACCCGTTTGAGCAGAGTGAAGTCATAGGCCAGGCCCGTGTCGTCCAGTACCTCGCTCTCCAGACAGACCACCACGTGGTAGCGATGGCCGTGAGTAGACTCGCACTTACCCTCGTACCCTCGCAGCGCGTGGGCCGCATCGAAATGCCGCTTAACCCTTACCTGATACATGATCCCCCCCGATCAGCGCCTCCAAGATCGGTCTGATCCCCTGGGCTGCTTTCGCGCGGTGACTGATGCGGTTCTTCTCCTCTGGTGGAAGCTGGCCCATAGTCTTGTCGTACCCAGGCAGATAGAAGACCGGATCGTAGCCGAAGCCAAGATGGCCCTGGGGTGCGAAGGCTACTCTTCCCTCGCAGATACCTTCCGCCGTCAACGTCTGGCCCTCCGGCTCAGCGAGCGCGATGACGCAGCGAAAGCGGGCACCGCGCCCGTCTCTGGGTACATCCCTCATCTTGACCAGTAGCAGACGGTACCGGTCCTCGTCGGTAGCCTCCGGTCCGGCATAGCGGGCAGAATGCACCCCCGGCTCCCCTCCAAGGGCGTCCACCTCCAGCCCTGAGTCATCGGCGAGAGCAGTCAAGCCGCTGACGAGAGCATACTGCCGTGCCTTCTGCACAGCGTTCTCGGCGAAGCTGCTCCCCGTCTCCTCGACGTCTTCGGCAATGCCCTCACTATCCAGGTACGTGAGATCTATGGGCAGGCCGGCGAGAAGCTCTTCGTACTCCCTCAACTTGCCGGGATTCCTGGTGGCTATGAGTAGCCTTCGACGTCCACTCATTGAGTTCCTTCCCTGCCATTCCGGGCCGCCAGATGCCCCTGAAAGTGGCGCCCCAGGAACTCCAGTACCGTGGTATTGAACTGCTTGGGCTGGTATCCTTGAACCCAATGGTCGCTCTCCACCAGCACCAGTTCGGACCCCGGTATCCGCGCGTGGAACTCCTCAGAGAGCAACGGCGGGCTGAGGGAGTCTCTGCTGCCCTGGATCACGAGTGTGGGACACGAGATCTCGCCACCCCTACTGTACGCGATTTCCTCATCTGCTTCCACTCGCGCTATGACCGCCGCTCCGTAGTTGCGCAGCAGCATCCGCCACCGGTCCTCTCCGTGCAGACGAGCCAGAACGCTCGCCCATCCCGGATCGACACCGTCAGGATACGCCAGACTCTCCCACAGATCGAAGAGACCTGGTGCAATGCCCCTGTTGATCCTCGCTGCGCCGGATACCAAGATCAGCGACTTCACCAACGAGGGATCGGTGAAGTAGATCCACGAGGCGATGGACGCCCCCATGCTGAAGCCACACACGTGCACGGGACCAAGCTTCAAGGCAGAGAGCAGCGCGACCACGTCGGTCGTCGCCAACTCGAAGAACTCCGGACCCGTGATCGTCTCTGGATGGTCAGTTCGACCGTGTCCTCTCAGGTCTGGCACAACCACACGGAAGCTCCGAGAGAAGGCCGATATTTGATTTCTCCAATCGCTCCGGCCGGTGCCGCCGAACCCGTGGAGAAGCAGCATCGGGTCTCCTTCGCCGTGTAGCTCGTAGAAGAGATCTAGACCATTGGTGCTCAGATATGGCATTCGTTCCTTCCAGCTCTCGTGGAGAGATGGAGCCTGACCTCGGTTACGTCAAGACGACTCTATGCTCACCCGGCCCAGCGGAACCGTAAGACCCTGTCCTCCCTCGTAGATGGCGGACACCTCTTCTCCGGATACGCCGAGCAGGCTCGCCTCCAGCGTGTACTCTCCATCCGGCGTCTCCGGATTGAGATTCACGTCATAGTCGTCCCGCACGATCTCTCCGGGTTGCCAGGCACTCGTCGGGTAGAAGTACATGGCACCCCCTGCCCTCTCCAGTGAGCCTCCCCACACCTGATGTGCGTCGTCTGTGAGACGTACCACCGCCACATAGTCCTCCGGAAGCTGTGTCAGAGCCTCCCAATACAGCGTGACATGGATCCAGCCGCTGGGCGGATGATAAGTGTCGTCGGTCGCACGATAGACGCCGTCGTCAAGCTCGTAGGCCACGAGCCGCAGACTATCGCCGTACACCGCATCCACGGCGTCAGCCGAAGAAGGCGCGCTCCGTGGACGGTAGTTGGCCGCGTACCCTTTGACCTCCACCCCAGGCGGGAACTGCGCTGTCACCACGGGAAAACTCCCTGACAGCCAGCCCTCCACAGCATGGTTCGGATCAACCCACTCGATGTGTGACTGTACCAACCACACCGTCTCGAAGTCTCCAAGACTCTCCAGTGTGCCCGCGAGCTCGTCTGCCCCGCCCATCGGACCCCCAAAGGGCGCGAACACTGGCTGCTCGCCTTGGAAGTAGTACTGGAACGGTATGCGCACGTAGTCCGCGTGACAGAGGACCACATCGCCCGGGCGGGCGTGTTCCTCCACGTATCGGGCTGCTGCTCTCCACTCCTCCTTGCGTTGCTCCGGACTCCAATCATGCTGCAAGCCGTACGAGAAAGGAATGAGGATGATGACCAGAGTGATCAGCCCTGCCCCCTTGTGAAACGCAGCAGCCTTGTCCACCCCGGCAGCGAGGACCAGCAGGAAGGGAGCTACAATGACGATCAGGTAGTACACGGTGAAGATCTGCTGTCGAAAGGACAGCACGTAAGCCGCCAGTAGGGGTAGCAGCATCCACACTAACAGGAAGGCGCTCGACCTGATGTCCATCTGCTTCCATCGCCATCGCCCATCCGTGTGCCTGCGCAGGCGAGGAAGCAGAAGCCCAGCAGCCGCGATGATGGCGAGGGCGCTGAGGGTGCCATTCAGCCACATACCAGACAATGGCACCCGCCGCACGGTGAAAGCCTCCAGGCACTCCACGACCATGGCACCCAGACTCATGGTGGGTCTCCACGAGGGGGTGCTCGCACTCAGTTGCCAGGCTCTCCAGAGCCAGGGCGAGAAGCACAGCAGGCTAGCTCCCCAGCACAGCATCCCCTGTCTGACCGCCGCGCGGTGTCGCCGGGCGTACAGAAGAAGGAGGACTAACTCGGCGGGCAAAACGAAGACGGCGTAGAGGTGTGTGTAGAAGCTGGACACAGTGAGCACCACGTACGCGGTCCACCAAGACCAGCGAGGGGTGTCCAGAGCGCGCACGAAACAATACACAGACCACACGCTGAGCGTCGCCACCAGCGCGTACATCCTGGCTTCCTGAGAGTACCACACCAGAAAGGGATTGACCGCGGCCAGCAAGGTGGCCACGAGGGAGATGCGAGACGAGAACAGTCGCCTGCCCAGCAGATAGATGGACGGCAGGTACAGAGTCCCCAGCAATGCGGAAAAGAGCCGTATGGCGGCCTCACCCGATCCGAAGGCCCGCATCCAGACAGCCAAGGAGAGATGGTACAAGGGAGGATTGGGCTCTTGAAGCGTCATGCCCTGGCGTACAACCTCTGACAGGGGAAAACTAGCCAGGTACACGCTCACCGCCTCGTCGAGCCACAGGCTATGGAACGTGAGGTTGTAGAGGCGGATGCCGAAACCCAGAAGCAAGAGAAGACAGAAAGCCCACCTGCCCACCCCTGTCACTGAGAGCACTATGGATGGGCGTTCTTCAATACCTACCATGGGGATTCAAGGATGTGTGACGCAGTCGTAGCAGGAGCACTTGCCCCTCCAGCGGTGATACCCTACCCATGTGACTGCCCAACCCGCCTGCCAGGGAGAGCTCCAGACCGGCAGCGGCGCTAGCGCGTATGGATGATGGGCCACGCTGGGACCGGGCCACAGCACTGGAATGTCCTTGTTGAACCGACAATGCTGACGAGGCAAACCTGGTAATGAAGCGTTTCTTGCGCACCACGTCCATGTATCCGGTCCGCTTTCCAGTGACCACCCTCCTCACGCGGAGCAGGATCGAGAGGGACCTCGAGATAGGTCCAAGCATCCTCCCCATCCCCCCTATACCTGATACCCCATTCCCAGCCGCTGGCGCGATAGTGTGGGTTCGAGTCCCACTCAAGTGTGAAGTCGCGGCTAGGCCAAGCGCTCGAGGGAGCGTTTATGGTTATCGCGGGGCAGCTCATGGTTGTACTCGTTGCTGTCGGCGGCACTGGCGTAGGCGGCACCGATGTGGCAGTTGGGGTGGGCGGCGCGGGTGTAGGTGGCACTGGCGTATTTGTTGGTGTAGGCGGCTCCGACGTAGGCGGCACAAGCGTATGGGTTGGTGTTAGCAGTGCTGGCGCAATTGTCGGTGCGGGCGCATCGGCCGGTGTTGGCGGCACTGACGTGGGAGACGATGGCGCAACGATGATGCTCACTCCCACCGGGTCACTGACCGCCCCGTCCCGGCTGCGGGCGTAGAGCAGGAGCGTATGGGTGCCCGGCGTGGTTGCCGTCCAGCGTAGTATCCCGTCCATAGACGCCACACCATCTGCTTCCGGGCTTCTCTCGACAGCCACTGCCCGTCCGTCCGCTTGCAGCTCAACACTCACCACGGCAACGGCATCCGTGGCCTGATACCGCACCTCCACTTCCTCGCCCAGCTCCACTGCACTCCCACTGGGCGGGCTCAGAACCTCCACCACCGGCTTGCTGGGCTCCCCCGTCGGTAGGCCAATGGTGCAGGCCATTACGCTCAGACCCAACAGCAGTGCAATCAAGAGCAATGTCCGCCGATACTTCAACATGGGATGGCCTCCTTTCCAGCATAGCAGAGCACACTACGGGGCAGGCGCCCAATCTGCAGCACCATCATGCGCACCCGGGACGCTGAGAATGCTCGTCTGCTCGGAGCCGTCGGATCGCACGATGTAGAGGTCATAGACCAAGTCGATGTCCGCCTCTTCCCTAGAGAAAACGATGTAGCTCCCATCGGGCGACCACGCGGGGTTCGAATCCATCCGGGCATAGTCCGTCAGTCTCTCCACGCCAGAGCCATCGGCGTTCATCACGTAGATATCAAGCCTGTGCTCGGGACTGTGGCTAATGTTGCTACCGTCTACGCGATTGGATTCAAAGGCGATGTGCTGCCCAGCAGGGGACCAGGCGGGCAGATAGTCACGAGCGGGGTCTTGCGTGAGATTGACCACCCCTGACCCGTCTGGTCTCATCAAGTAGATATCAAAGTCGCCGCCCCTGTCGGAGCAGAAGGCTATCCATTGTCCGTCGGGTGACCAGTCGGGTACACGATCTTCGGCGGCATTGTTGCTGATGTTGACTTGCCCGGAGCCATCGGCATTCATCACGTAGATCTCCCAGTCCCCATCGCGCACGGATTCGTAAACGATATGCTGTCCGTCAGGGGACCAGCTGGGGGCGAGGTCCCACTCTGGATTACTGGTGAGCCTGGTCACATCAGAAGCATCGGCGTTCATCACGTATATCTCGAAGTTACCATCACGCCAAGAGACAAAGGCGATCTGTCGCCCGTCGGGCGACCAGGCAGGAAAATCATCATCGTACTCATAGTTGGTCAGCCTCGTTAACCCTGAGCCATCCACATTCGCCACGTATACCTCCTCGTATGATGCCTCGGGGTCATCGCGGTCGGTGGCGAAGACGATCCTACCTGAAGGCGGCGGATAGGAGACAGGTGTCGCCCCTGCCGCCTCGGACGTGTAGATGCTCAGGTTGTCGAACGAGATCCGGGTGGTAACAGGCGACTCGGTCTGCAGGACGGTGTAGACTCCGACCCTGCCCTCACTGAAGGAAGCATCAGTGACATCCGCCACGTGTTGGTCGTTGACGTACACCTGCATCAAGTCGCCCACCGCGACTATCTTGAGGGTATTGACAGCGGCGCCGCTTGCGATGTACGGAGAGCCACCGCGATCAAGAAGGGTCCGCCACTCCCCCTCCAAACGCTGCTTCACGTCGTACTCGCCGGTGTTGTGGATCGCCACTCGATAGAAGTTATCGTTATCCTGCCAGCGGAAGACCAGCCCACCACCAACATCTGCGACGTCGGTGTCGAATCGCACCTGAACCTCGGCGGTGAAGTCGGAATAGGTCTCGTCGGCATAGGTGGTCCAGCGGGCCCTCTCAGTCTGTGCTATGTGCTCGACGTAGTACTCGCCGGCTTCGTATCCGTACGAGTAGCCATCCCCCGCACTGACCGTCCAGCCGCTCTCCGGGTCGTCGAAATCATCTGAGTAAGCCAGCACGGTCGTGTCCGGTCGTGGACTCGGCGCAGCCACTGGCACCTCCTCAGACACATAGACCCTCAGGTCATCAAAGAAGACCCGAGTGCTGATGGGCGACGCCGTGAACACCGAGGCATAGATCCCAATCTTTCCCTGGTCCAGGGAACTGTCGCTGAAATCGGCCAGGTGCTGGTCGTTGACGTAGATCTGAATCAAATCGCCCGTGGCAGTCACCTTCAGCCTGTTGGTCGCGATTCCGCTATTGATGTGCGACGAACTAGTGCGAGGGATAAGGTTCTCCCACTCGCCACTCACTCGCTTGAACAGGTCATACTCGCCCGTGTTGCAGACCCTGAAGACGTAGAAGTTGTCGTTGTCCTGCCAGCGCCAGATTAGAGCGCCGCCGACGAATTCGTCCTCCGTTTCGAAGCGGACTTGAACCTCGGCTGTGAAGTCAGAGAGGGTTACGTCGGGGTAGGTCTGCCAACGGGACGCATCGTTGCGTTGTACGTGCTCGACGAAGTACTCGCCCCCCTCATAACCTAGCCGGTAAGTGTCCTCGGATCGCACGGGCCAACCGCTATCGGGATAGCTGAAATCATCGGACAAGGCCAGCGTTCCCATCGATTCCGTGGGCGCTTCACTCGGCGGGCTAGCTGTGGCCTCCGACGATATACCCTCCTCTACTATGATCTCCACGCCCACGCCTTCACTGCCCACCTCATCCCGGTTATCGGCGTAGACTAGGAGTGTGTACACGCCGGCCGTGGTCGGCGTCCAACGCAGAATGCCAGTCAGCGAAGGTTGACCCTCGGATGTCGGACTGCTCTGCAAGTCCACTGTTTGCCCCTCAACTTGCAGCTCGACGCGCACCACAGCGATGGAATCGGTGGCGCGGTATAGAACCTCCACCTCCTCGCCCACCGACACCCTACTGCCGCTGGGCGGGGAGAGGATCTCCACAGTGGGCCTGCTGGACTCCTCCGTCGGTGCGCCAATATTGCAGGCCAATACGCTCAGGCCCAACAAAAGTGCAATTGACAGCAGCGTCCGCCGCCGATAGTCTGACACTGAACACTCTCCTTCTCGCCAATCTCGCCCGGCACCGAGATCACTCAGTTCAGAATGACACAACGGAGACTGAATTCGTGCCACCGCACCCGATGATTATGCCAATGCCTGGAAGCAGAAGAAGAAAGCAACCCCACCTGCCTTGCCTTGTGAGTGGAAGCACTGCCGACGGGCCCGCTGGCGTGGAGTTTTGCTCGTCTTCCAGGCTTCCAGGGGCGCCAGCGAAGCCGGAGCGCTAGCAGCAAAGGGTGGAGGCGGAGGCATCCTCTCCATCGCCGCAGGAGGAGCGACGAGACGCGCCCCGCAGCCACTGCCAGAGGCCGTGTCGGACTCATTTCGGGCTCTCCTGCTCGAGCAGAGTACGTTAGACGAGCTCATTCTCCACCTCCCTCCCGACACTCCTGATCGGCCTATGGAAGTCCCGCTGAGCCAGGGTTGCACCGGCTACCCGGACACCGCAGCTATGGCCTCGCCAGTCTCCTTGTCCACAGAGACGATAACGAGGTTGGGGATTTCATACGTCACACCCTCCAGTTCCGCCTCTCCATCCTTCCGATAGGTGATCGTCCAGTACTGACTCCCCGCCAGATTCTGGAAACTCCCCACGGTTTTCTCTGCATCCGTCATATCGGGGAACTCCTGGGCGATCAAGTCATCTGCTATGCTCTCTGCTTCCTGCTGGCTGATCCCCACAGGCTCTTCATCGCCTCCCGCGCTGCCAGAAGACCGAGTCAGGATCAGCCCAGCGCCGCCCAGAGCAATCAGGCACAGTACCGCGGCCGCCGCCACAGCGCCGATGAGCAGAACGGGACTGCGACCACCTCTCACGCGCGGTGCTGCTGCCCGTGCCGGAGGAGGTGGAGCAGAGACGCCACCCGGCGGCTGCGACGGGATCCACTGGGTACCGTCATACAGCAGCCAGCCACCGCTCCGCCCATCAACGGCCCAGTGGCGACCTTCGCTGTCCTGCACTCGGAGCTCGGCGACCGCGGCGCGCAATTGCTCGGCCGTCATTGCACCGGCGTCCAGCCGGCCCTTCAACTCGTAGTACTTGCTCTCTGCCTCTTTGAAGTCCATCCTCGCTCTCCAACTGCACGACGTCTATCTCACATCCAGCGAATCATACCCATGGGGTCAGGGGCCTTCGGGTACGCACACGCCATTGCTGTGGACCCTAGGAAAGCATGACTCCCACCAACATGCAGACCGTCTCACTAGTCGTCGTAGTACGGCTCCTCCTCCTCGGGCTCTCCGTCCCGCTCGTGGATAATGGTATGCGAGGGGCCGCAACAACAGGATGGGCCTGTTTCAGATCGCACGATGCACACCCGCCAATACCAGGTGCCTGGGCCCGGGCCATGGATCTCCGCGTTCACGTGTCCACCCGCCTCCCACAACTGCCCGTGACCCTGTGAGTCCTTCCACGTCAGAATAGGCGTGCGGCCCCACGAACTCTGATCCTGACTGTACTCCAGTACATAAGAGAAGCCAGCGGGGACCGACCCACCCAACACGTCCCATTCAATGCCGAAAAGACCGTAGGGAGGTCCTCCCGAGGGGACGTTGATGCGAAACGTGGGGCAATCCGGCGGGCATGCGGGAGTGGTGGCCGTTGGTCTGGCGGTGCTGGTAGCCGTGGGCGTGCTGGTCGGCTCCCTGGTGGCTGTCGGCGTGCTGGTAGGCGTGTGACTGGGGGTCTCTACGGGCTCAGCATACTCTTCTGCCAGCGGTCTATTGCCAAACGACCACAGGTCAATGCTCTCTAAGTTGCAGGCTACGGAAATCTCAGGCTCTTCCTCTTCCTCCTCCTCCAGAGCGACGACTGCTTCCTGATAGTACTCAGGTGGTGAGCCAGGTTCGACCAGCAAGGTCTCTCCTGCCAACAGTTCTACGGTCTGCCCACCACCGGTAACGTTCGCCACCCCCTCGTAGCCGGTGAGCCACGTATTGCCCCCCTTGTCGGCCGCGACACCGTACTGGGTCCCGCCCGCGAGCACTGTCGCTGCGACCGTGGTCACCTGATGCAAAGAACCAGACGGGAGGTCACCGATGACATTCCACAGCTCCCCCATGGCCAGATCGAGGTTAATGTCCACAGGCTGACCATCAGCCACATGCAGGTGCGAGACCGTGAGTTCCGTGAACGCCCTCAGTTCTGTCGTGGTGTCCTCGACGAACGTGAGCAGAGCCTGCGAGCCTCCACCCACTCTGATCCTGTCTCCCGCCGTGACGACGAAATCATCGGCCACCTCCATCCAGTTGCCTTCTCCACCATCCTGGACGAAGACATTGCCTTCCAGGACCGATAGGGTGGCGCCCGTCTCTTCAACGGCGCCAGGCGACATCACGATCACTGCCGCTTCCACGACGACCAGGATCAGCAAGACAAAAACGGCGCCCACGGTCACCAGAAGAGGCAGGTTGCTGCCCTTGGTCGGGGCCTCGTATACGGCCTCTGGGGCCACCGGGGGCGGTGCCGGAGGCTGCAGGTCGGGGAGCCTGCCCCCGCAGCTCATGCAGAAGCGATCCTGTGCCTTGTTCTCAGCTCCACAGCTCGGACAGAAGATTCGAGAAGCGCTCATGTACCACGACCTCCGTCGGTATCCCTTGATCCCTTGTGGGTCTCCCTATTGGCTTGAACTCGGTGCAACATCTCCTGGCTTCCTCGCACGGGATACCGGCTATGGCTTGCCGAAATAGATGAACTCATGGAGCATCTTCAGCTCAGCCGGGGTCGAATCTCCCAGCCTGCACACGTCGGCCATCTCCTGCTTAGCCTCCATGAAAGCTGCCAAGGGTGCCTCGCCCCGGTCCACAGCGCTCAAGAAGGCCTCATGGAACACGGCATCATGTCGCATGGGACCCGTGGGGTTTGGCCCGCTGGTCCACAGCGGCGAGTAGGTGATGCCGGTGGAACCTACGAAGGCGCGGGCACCACTCTCCAAGAAAGACAAGGTGATGGAACTCTCGGGAGTCCGGCCGAACGTGTAGCTGCCATAGCATGCACCACTCAGGACTACGCCTTGAGAACCAGCTTCTTCGACGGTGAAGGCATCAGGATATGCATCCTCCTCACCCCACCATATACTGGTATCCCACGATCCTCCGTGAAGCATGAAGTAGCTCTGCCGGACGTCTACCTGTGAGGAATCAACCTGCCCGT
>Ga0315553_10000047_pt1 | contig 93094 bp, 90 predicted proteins | sample SalMarSW160140MG_FD_203099 | JGI IMG/M metagenome (GOLD analysis project Ga0315553, IMG submission 203099) | Salt marsh sediment microbial communities from the Plum Island Ecosystem LTER, Massachusetts, United States - Salt Marsh Sediment SW1601-40 ... | reverse complement strand
ATAATAGCGTGCCCCGTTAATAACGAATTAAGAATTATTATAGACAAAATATTGGAAATTGAAGAAAAAAGTGGTGAGAAAGTAAGTGCCTAATCCATACATTCCTATGCTAACAAAAGTTAAATCGATGGTTTCAGAAAACGAGGTGAACGATATTAAAACCGTTGAACTTGAATTCGTTAAAGAAGAAGAATACAAAGCTTTTGACTATCTCCCCGGACAATTTGCCGAAATCAGTATCATCGGAAAGGGAGAATGTCCAATAGGTATAGCCTCTTCTCCAACTGAAGAAGGGACTATTAAATTCACGATTAAAAAAATGGGAACCGTTACCTCATCATTTCATAATTGTGATATCGGAGATACGATAGGCGTAAGAGGTCCGTTAGGAAACGGCTGGCCGATGGAAGAGCTAAAAGGAAAGAATATCGTCGTCATTGGCGGGGGATTTGCGTTTTCCACGCTACGATCGCTTGTCTTATATGTATTAGATGACAAACACAGAAAAGATTATGAGAATATTACGGTGATTTACGGAAATCGAGATTCAGGAGAAGTTCTCTATCGAGATGTTCTGGAAGAATGGGAAAAACGAGATGATATTGAGGTAGTTTTAACAATAGATCGCGAAGAAGAGGGATGGACTCGAAAAGTAGGATTTGTTGCGGCAATAGTTAAGGGAGTTGCTCCGTCTCCAGATAATGCTGTAGCAATTATCTGTGGTCCTCCGATTATGATAAGAACTGCCGTAGATGAGTTAGTTAAGATCGGTTGGAAAGACGAACAGATTCTTAATTCTTTAGAAATGCGAATGAAATGCGGGATCGGAAAATGCGGACGATGCAATATTGGTGAGAAATTTGTGTGCATTGATGGTCCCGTTTTTTCACTGGCAGAACTTAAAAAAATGCCAAATGAATATTAAATAAAAATAATTTTAAAAATTAATAGAAAATAGGTGAAAATAATTGATTGATAATGCAAGTTCAAAATCATTTGAAGATTTAATAAAAGAAGTTCATGAACCAGGATTATGTGGAGAGTGTGGGGGATGCGTTAGTTTTTGTTCAGCTGGGGAAATAAAAGCTATTGAGATGTCAGAGTCAGGACCTCCAAAATATGTAAATAAAGATAATTGTCTTAAATGTGGTATTTGTTATTTTGTATGTCCTCAAACTCATGTCTTAAACGATCAATTAAATGCCAAATTTAAATATAAAGCTCCAATAGGAAATCAGATAAAAGTTGCTTCGTGTCATGCTACTTCTGAAGAAATTAGAAAACAAGCTACTGATGGTGGTGCTATTACCGCGATTTTAAGCTATTTATTAGAAAATAAGTTAATTGATGGAGCTATTGTTTGTAAAAGAAAAGGACCATTTAACAGAGTTCCATTTTTTGCTACAACGAAAGAAGATTTAATAGAAGCTGCTGGGTCTCATTATGATCTTTCCAGTCAAGTTGTTGGTTTGGAAAAGTATAATACATTTATTGCTACCAATATTACCTTGAAAAAAGTTATGAGTCCAGATTTGTTAAATATAGCTATTGTTGGAACTCCTTGTCAGATTAATTCAATTAGAAAAATGCAAGAATTAAGCATACTTCCGGCACACATCGTCAAATACACATTAGGTTTATTCTGTTATTTAAATTTTTCATTTAGCGATGAGGATAGAAAAATGCTTGAAGAGAAATTTAAGTTTTCATTTGAGGATGTTGACAGTATGAATATTAGGGAAGATCTTATCCTGTATCTCAAAAATAATGAGGTATTACATATATCTTTTTCCGATTTACACGAAATTGGACGACCTGCTTGCTTTGCATGCCCTGATTTTTCCAATAAATATGCAGATATCTCTTTTGGAGGTCTCGGATCAGAAGAAAAATTAACTACAGCGATTATTCGAACTAAGATTGGGGAAGAACTCTATAAAAACGCTATAAATAAAGGATATATCAAAGAGCCAAAAGAATTAAATACACCAAATAAAAAAGATGAAATACTAGCAAAAGTTAAAGAATTCAGTAAAAAGAAAATTGAACGAGCAGAAACCACATTAAAAAGTAAAAGACCTTAAATAGTTAATATTTAAGTATTATTAATTTTCTTACTACTCTTTTTTTCATTTTCTATACTATAAGTTTCAGCTAAATGCGGTATTAAGTAATAAACTACCACTAGGTAAAGAGGAATTAGCGATAATTCAACAAATATTGAAATAATGAAAGGATAGCTTGGACCGTAAAAATCCCAGACAACTCCTCCTAAGATTGGACCTATGACGCTTCCTAAAAACTGAAAGAACTCACCTGATCCTAACATTTTTCCACGATTCTTTAAGGATATTCTACTTAACAAATTTTGAAAAATTAGTCCAGAAGCAATCATTATAGTCATATCTATCAATAGAAGAAGCGAGAAAACCCAAATATTTGCTGCGTTGACAAGCAACCAAGTAACCATTGCTCCCAATATGCTCGTTATAGTTATACCTAAAGCAGGGCGGAGTTTATCTACTATAATACCTAATCTTGGAGCGAGAAGAGTAGCTACAATCCCAGCAGGTAGATAAGCCCAAGTAACTAATTGAACATTGTTTTCGATATTTTCGATAGCATATATATTTAAAAAAGGTTTTGCGATTGAACCGTTAATATTACTAAGAAATATAACAGACATCAAGAAAACTAATCCAAATATAATAGGTCCAGCTAGTTTAGGGCGTTTTTCCTTATTTTCTTTAATGATGTGATTAGTAAGGTTATTTGAGGATTCGTCAAATTTAATTGATTCGTCTACTTCTCGATTAAATTTAAAACCCGCATAAAAGTTAGCAATTCCAAACATTGGAATACTAGCGTATATAAGAAAGGGATTACTGGTGAATAAACTAAGTATCATTAGAAGAATAAAACCTATAACACCCCCAATCATTTGACCTACTGCATTAGCAGAATTTTTTTTCCCGTAAGCTTCAGAACGGTTATCCTTATTCGATTTTTCTGCTACTAATGTATTAAAAGGCACCCAAAAAACTCCTGCCATAAAACCTAGAGTAAATGTTCCTATTCCAAGTAATATTAAAGAGTTTAAAATAATAGCGGTATAAATTATGAAATATGAGATACCTCGACCAATTGATCCTATTAAAACGATTTTTTTTCTTGATTTCGCCCGATCAGTTAAAAATCCTGTGAGAGTACCACTAACCGTTCGCCCTAATACTTGAATGGAAACGATCAAACTAATTTGAATAGCAGTTGCATACATGCTATATCGGGCAATAATTGGTACTAAAAAGCCTATAAAAAAAAAGCCTAAGCTATTAAGAATAACGATTTTTAACATATCGTTAAAATCTGGTGTAAATCGAGTTGAATCGTTTTCTTTTTTTAGCATAGAAATTCGAAATGTGTGTATTTTTGCATTCCTAAATGTTTATTCTAATTTATCTTTTAACATTTTTTATGGTAGACTAAAACTGAATGAATTAGAGGCAAAATTGAGTTTTTTTAAAAATTCTGACTTAGATGTCGAAGATATTACCTGAGTTGTATATTGTATCCTCTAAATCCAGAAGAATTTGCCCTCCTGAAGCTATTTCTATAGCGTAATTAATACCCTCTAATACTCTTTTCATCATAAATTCATACGCGCGAAATAAATCTTCAAGCTGAACCTTTGTATTTTTAGAATAAGCACTTGAAATTGCAGGGATTAATACTGGAATAAAATCTTGGTTTAACATAATTTCTTCAGCATCAATCATGACTTCTTTCCCTACAGAAAAAGGATTAAAAACGTCAATTTGTGCGAACATTACTTTACATACGAAAATTGAAGCTTTAATCTCTCTCATTATAAACTTTATTCGATTATTATCGTCTAAATATTTCTTAAAAGTTATTGCATTGATTATATCCTCGTTTGTTATTATATCTTTAAGATCTAGTAATTTGCTAACTCTGTCTGAGACTCTTTTCGAAGAAAGCATTAATTTAAGATTCATATTATTCTTATGAGTATAGTCCTTATATAAGGAAGATATAAACAAGTGAGGACCTAAATCCACTTGTTCTTCTGGTAGATTTAATTTAAATTCGTTGTCTTTAAAAATATCCATAAAATGCTTAATGAACAAAAATTTTAATTTCAATCTATGTAATGCTAGATAAAGACAAACTCGTGTTTTCGTATAAGCCACAATATTTCCCATTCTAAATCGATCGTGATGATCCCTTTCATACATTACGATGGGTTTGAGTTTTTGGACAACACCATCAACAAAATATTTAATAATATTTTCAAGAGGTTGGCAGTCTAAAATTTGGAAAATTTCAATGACTTTTTGACTTGAAGGTTGACTTTTTGGTATTTCTCTAATAAGATCATAATTATAGTATTCTAAGAATAAGGAAGTTAATGCCTCCATCTCCAATATCGTTCTACAAGGTATAAAGACCTTGTTAAGCTCGTTTAAAATAATACTACTTTCAGGCATATATTATCACTTCATTTTTATTGCTTGATATTCTTTGGACTAAACCCTAAAATATCCTTAGAGATATTTTAAATTCAATAATACAATCAAATTTATGATTATATTTGAGATATATAAAAGTTATTGTTAAAAACAAGTAGGCAAATTAAAAAATAAAAATAAAAAAATTCAAAAAAATTTAGAATTTGAGCTTATATCCATTATATTACCCTCTCGTTAGCCTCCATTTTATTTGGTATTTTTCTGAGGTATATTCTAACCTCCGTAAATCCTCTTCGGTTGCGTTAAGAACGCACTCGATCCAATCTGTAAATTCTTCGTACTCCATTGCTCCAGCGGTTAGGCTTTCAAAGGCAATCCCTCCCCGAATCACTAACCACTCGTCCCCCGCGTTTATTTGGTTGATAAAGCATAAATTTTGAAAGTAAAACGGTTGACCTAGCATCCAATTACCGTAAATAAGGCTATTATATAATTCTTCTAATGAGTTGCATTCGTAGAAATCTTGTTCGGTGAGCGAATCTTCAAACGCGCACGTGTCGTTTGCGTCTCCCGATCCTCTCTGCCTTATCCATGGGTTTTGCTGGGCTATGCTGAGCCATTCACTAATCATAGATTTTTGCAATTCCATTTTTTTCCCCACTTATTTTTGATTTTTGTTATATTAAGAAGGGATTAAATCTTTTATATATAATTTGAGTCTTAAGATTTACTGAATAATAGAATAAGTGGTTTAAATGGGCTATATGGTTCGATATCAATATTCTCTGCGAAGGCTTTACTACCTTCAGTTAATCTTTCTGATCCAAGTAGGTAAAGTAAGTAAGAAATAGTAGTAAAAAATACAAAAATTTATTCTTTGGTCTAGTCTAAATCTTCTTCCTCAAAATCGGCTTCTGGTGCTCGTGGGGCGAGGAAGTAGGTCAATCGAGTCTTATCAATTTTCTTGAAAACTACTTCAACTTTCAACGGTGTATCTGATTTTATAGAAAAGGTAATTTTATCGGTTAAATCGAGTCTTATCAATTTTCTTGAAAACTACTTCAACTTTCAACGGTGTATCTGATTTTATAGAAAAGGTAATTTTATCGGTTAAATTCCGAGGAGACTACGAGAAACGCCCTCAACATAGCCACCGCCTACGCAGTCATGGATTACTTCGACCAATACACCTTCGCCCAGATTTCGGCTCAAATGATCGCCGAGATTGGCTACACAGAGATTATGACGGTGACTTCGACGTTGATCTCGACTCCGTTCGTTATTTTAGGGTCCTACCTCACGAAAGGCTCGGAAGAAGTCACTATAGCAGCCACCACCACTGCAGTAGCAACCGCTTCTGAGGTTTCGACACAAGCTTCAAAAATAGCTTTAACAGCCCTCCTCTACGGGGTGGCTAAGCAGGTAGTTATAGCTACGGTTAAGGAGACCGTAGAAGAGATCGTGATAGATGGGTTTTTCGAGACCGCTATTCAGAGCGCGGTGCGAATGGTGGGAGGGTCCGACGCCGCCGGATATTGGATTTCGACGCTGTTCACCTCAGCTCGGGAGTCCGCGAATTTTGGATATTTGACCGGCTCTCAAGTTTCTACTGCGCAAGGATTTGCGGGACAAGTTCAGAGAGCCATGGAGATAAGCACCGAGTTTCAATCCACCGTATCTGAATTGAAAGCAAAAAGCGGAAAATTGTCTCGGGATCAAGTCGCTGTCGCAAACGAACAATTTCTAACCGCAGAGATGGAAAGATTAGGGATTAGAGAAAGAGCGTTTCAAGATTCTAAAATCACCCTCGGTCGAATACTCGCCACCGGCATCTTTTCGGGGCTCTCTTTGCTGTCGCCTTCTCTGGCCGGGTTTAACTTGTACGGCATCAGCAGACTCGTTGGAGGCATTGCGACCAAATTTAACGCGAAATCGGAGAACCGGCGTTTAGCAGCCAGAAACGCATTGATGCTCTTAAAGAACGCCGTAGAGATTAAGGAGCAAAAAGTTGAAATGGGCAAAGAGCCGATAGTTTCGCAACCCGAGGTTAATCTGCCGCACGTAGAAGCTCCAATTTCTACGATATCAGAAGGCGCATATCCCTTGCTCTCCCGCTCACCCGTTGAAGCGGCAGTTGCAGGGTCTACTTCTATGACTCGCCTCGGCATCCGCGACGATATGGGGAGACTCATAATGCATCCTAAAGCGATAGCATCGCAATTAAATAAGGAGACGGCTCGAGCAGAAAAAACCCGAGTTGAGGTAAATCAAGAAAGCCTCGAAAAAATAAGCGGAAAAGAAGTATCAGAAGTTCTTACCGAAGTTAAAGACGATTTGTCGAGTATTGAGCTTAAACCAATGGAGGAATTAATTAATTCGTTAAAAGGTAAGGTATACGAAGAATACGATATTTTAGTTGAAACGGGTCTGTATGGCGGCGTTTATTACAAAGTATCAGAAATAATTTTAGATAAATCCAAGAACGGCGAAGAACTTACTCAGTTTGAGAAGGATATCCTCGATGTTGCCGTTTATACTATGGGCGGAATGACTTTTGAAGCTGTGATTCCTCCTTTGTATAGAGAAAGTGACTGGGATAGAAGTCAAACAAGTAATTACTTTGATCATTTTAAGAGTTTACTTGAAGCATTAAAAACAAAATTATCTAGCACTGGTATAATTGAAAATACACAAGGAGATCTTGAGAATGTTTTAAAGGCAAATTTACGGGATTTTAAAAGTGACTTTACTAAGAAAAAGAAGTTTAATATCGCAGAAGAAACTTTAGATCTATGGTTTGTAAGAATAAAAAACAAGATTAATTCAGCCAACCTTGATAGACAGACAAAGATTAACTTAGTAAATTCAGTTAAACTTGATTTTACTAATTATTACACGATTTCTGGATGGTTTAGCAGAAACACTTTATATCGCGATGCTAGACATCTCATTATTGAGATCGGTGAAATTTTACTTGAAGAAAATGTCATTACAAAGAATACATTTAAAGTAGTTGAGGAGAATATTTTGCATTACGATAAAAATGAATTTTGTGATTTCTTAAAACGGACTAACTATCTAATCCCTCCTGATGATCATCTAAATAATTTAAGGGAGAGATTACAATTAAACATAGAGAGTAGAATAAGCTCTTATCAATATACTAGAATCGAAAGACTGGTTGAAAGTTATATTGATAACATTGAAGCTTATAAAATCGCTGTAAACAATTTTATTGAGCAAGATTTAATAGAAGAACCTTTGCTACATCCTTTTAATATCAAAAACATAATTCGAAGTTTTAGGGAATATTTAATCCTTCAAATTGAATTAAAGATGTTTAGTAGTTGCGAAGTTTTAAGAGATGTACCTTTCTCAGCCATGTCTAGGTTATTATTTGGAGATACTGATTATTTAACAAACATTTTTTGGAGCGAAGATAGTATTTCTAGGCGACCTGATCTTTATGTCCTTGAAAGAATGAAACTTTATATTTCTCTATGGGAAGAACCGATGCTTAATTCTGAAGGTTTAGATATTGATCCGGATTCTTTAGAAATGTTAAAAATCGAAGTTGGGAATATCATAAACGAATTTATCTATCAAAACCCATACGAAGTTCAATATATCAACGAAAACCCTACTAGAGGCCGTGGTAGGGTAATAAAGACATATAAAAAAGATTTTCTTCTACCAGAAAGCGAGTTAATATCTTCAATTTATAAATTTTTCGCAATTTACAAGGACAACCCTCTATTAACATTTAACGATCTTCTCAGAAAGGATTTTGTGAAAACTCATCTTTCTAGAATTCTTAGTGCAGGTAAAAAAAATATTGGTAAAAGCGCTCTTAAGAATTTAGGTGTCACACTAGTTAACGCTTATCGAGAAGTTATTTCAGGAACTCATGTAAATAGTGAGATTAAGATCAGTCAAGAAGAAAAACTAAGTATATACGAAAACACTTTCAAACAAATATTTAAGTATGCCAAGGCACGGAAGATAAATCTTTTTAAAGCAATAACGAAGGACTACCAAAATCTCTGGGATAATAAGTTTGTTATTGCTTCTCATAACGTTCTTTTATTTGCTAGGCAACTAGGTTTCGATTTACTTACATTTACACCTCTCAATGATATAATTTATACACTTCAAGTTAGTGCTAGTGGTCATAGATTTGCTATATTTAGACGCCATCATACTACACGAAATAATAAGATGTCGCTATTTTTGCAAGATCTGTTAGCTACTGAGACTTCAATGCATACCGCTTACGAAAATATCAACACCCCAGCTCTAATACAAGCTTACAGCGAACTAATGATGAAAGATGGAGCACTTACCCCAAATGATATAAAAGAAGTTTTTACTAAATACGGATTTAAAAATGAATACGATACATTAGTGATAACAAATAGTAAATTCACTGAATATTTAGCTACATTTAATAAAAGGAAGCAAATTTTTAAAGAGGGTGGCTTAGATGCATTGTTTGAAAGCGAGGATATAAGGTTAGAATACCCTTCATTATATGGGCGGTTCTATGAACCATTCAGGGATTCTCAATTCAATAAAATGAGACTTTTAGCTTTATTGGTCAAGAACGATAATACTCGTGATTACTCCGATTTAATCGCAGTTCATTATTTCTTTTCAAGATATCCAAATCTAGCTAAGGAATACAATTTTGTTCCATCCCAAGCGTTTAGAGACTGGTTTAGCGATTAATTCATCTAATTAATTTTTAATTATCAAATATTTTTTTCATTTTAACATTTTTTTTCTCGGATTGTTCAACCTGATTAAAATCAATAATTTTATAAAGTCTCAATATTAATTTTAACTGGAAAACACCAATTTTATCATTAAGCCTAGGTTAATTACAAAAAAAAATTAGTAATATTAATGATAGAAATTTGCTCCAATTGTGGAACTAGTATTGAAAACCATGCTGACTGTCCTTCGTGCAAGTATTCGGTTGGAAAAGTAAATTCAAATATAGAACCTCAATATTTAAAACAGTTAATTTCTGTTTCGGAATATGAAATACTTCGTGAATATGAATTGTTCGGGGGTCGAACATTTAGAATAGTTGATAAAGTAGAATATAACGGTGACCCTTATGTTTCGATAGAAAACGGAAATGTAAGTGGTCTAGGCGTTTACTCAGATAAGACGCAAGACTTTTTACTTTTTCTTAAATCCTTTTTAAAGTTCAAGGCTCTCAAATCCTTATGTTTAAGAGGTAATAAACTCGACTTATTTTTTGAGGATTTTAAGGTTCAAAACCATCTCGAAGTATTATATCTGGATCGTTGCGGTTTAAATTCATTTCCTAAATCGCTCGCAGAAATTACATCATTGAAAGAATTACACGCAATTCAAAATTATTTTCCATCCTTACCTGAAAATTTTGGAAGCTTAAAATCGTTGGAAATACTTAATCTTGAACAAAATAAAATCAATTTTCTTCCAGAGTCTTTTAAAAAGCTTAAATCACTTAAATACTTAAATTTAAGCTCAAATAAATTGAAAATATTACCTGATTGGATTGGAGGATTAACATCTCTCGAAAAATTAAGTTTAAATAGTAACCAATTTCAAGAACTACCGGAATCTATTGGGGATTTGAAAAATCTTAAAGAATTAAATATTGGAAGTAATCTTTTTAAATTTCTCCCAAATTCAATAGGAAAACTTTCGTATTTAGAGAAATTGATCGTAATGTATGGTAAAATTGAAACTCTTCCAGATTCTATTGGAGACTTAAAGAATCTGAAAACGTTAAAAGCTTGGAATAATAATATTATTACGCTTCCAGAAACAATAGGCAAATTGGAATCCCTTGAAACGCTAGGCTTAGTTTCAAATCAGTTAAGGATATTGCCAGAATCAATTGGAAATTTAGAAAAACTTAATGAGTTAAATTTATGGAGAAATAAATTAAAATCTCTTCCAGCATCAATTGGTAATCTTAAATCTTTAAAAAGACTCCAACTCGAGGAAAACAATCTAAATGAACTCCCTATTTCTTTAATAAATATACCTTCATTGGAAGGAGTAATATGGAGTAAAAATCCCATGAGTAGAAATAATCAAGTATTAAGAGATTTAGCTTCGAAAGGAGTAGGACTTTTCCCTACGATAACAAAAGAGAATGAACGCCCTTTTGATGATATTGTCATGACAAAAGCCCAAATTCGCGAGTTTTTAACGCGATTAGCAGGAGATGAAGGATGCCAATTCGGATTAGTCGAGTGGAGATGTGGAGGAAATGAATATAAATACTCTAGGAAAATTCTCAATCTAATGAAAATTCCAAAAAATGAACAAGATGATTTTTTAGGTTTATGCCATGAATTTGGGGGATTTTGCGATTGTGAGATATTAATGAATGCAGCATCGTCTTTAATAGGGGAGGAAACTCCTTGGTAATATCTTAGTTTTAATGATTGAGAGTATTATATATGTTATATATTCGAAAATTACCCCAAAATGGGATTATCAAAAGTTTTGAGTCTTTAAATAAAAAAAACATCTCCTTGTACTCGCGTCTAGTAACCCACATTTTTCACTATTGTGGTTTTAAAGGATTGAATACAATAAAGTGTTCAAAAAGTAAAAAAAATAATAAAAAAATAAAATATTGGTCGGTTTTTTATTTGGGTTAATTTCCTTAGCCCGTTAGAAGCATCGGTGAATTACTTGAGGACCCATCTCCTTATACTCACGTCTAGTGACCCACATACGATGGAATGTCTTCAATGAGCTCAAAATTGAGCCACCAATCCATACGGAATACATACGCTCTGGAGGGGCAATTATCTTTACATCAACTGATTCTGGAATCTGTTCTTTAATTTCTTTTGTTAATCTTTCCTTGATTCCAGGGAACATTGTTGAACCGCCAGAAAGTACAATATTGCCATAAAGGTCTCTACGAAGGTCGACATCACATTCTGAAATAGCACCGACAATTACATCATCGAGAGGTTCTAATTCTTTCCCGATTACTGATGGATTGAAGAAGCATTCAGGTGCTAAAAATCGTTCGACACCTACATTTATAGTTTCTCCGTCAGGAAGCATGTAGCTTTTTTCCATTCCAGCAACTTTCTTTGAAAGCATCATTTCTTTCTCTGGATCGATTGCTACATAGCAGAGTTTTTCCTTGATATCTCTAACAATTTCTTTCTCTGCAGAAGTTGTAAATGAGTATCCTTTCTGTCGAAGTAATCTTTGTAGGTACGTTGTGATATCACGGCCAGCAAGATCGATTCTTTGGATTGCATGACTTAGAGCAAAGCCTTCGAAGATAGGTACTACGTGAGATACTCCATCCCCAATATCTATAACGCATCCCGTTGTACGACCAGAAGCATATAGCGACAAAACTGCTTGCATTGCTACATAAAGGGCTGGAACATTAAAGGTTTCAAACATAATCTCAGCCATTTTTTCTCGGTTTGGTCTAGGGTTCAATGGAGCTTCAGTTAATAGAACCGGGTGTTCGCTAGGATCGATTCTCAAGTCTGTATAAAAAGTGTAATGCCAAATCTTTTCCATTGCGGTCCAATCTTCGATAATACCATGTTCTACTGGAAACATTAGCTTTAGAACACCTTTCAATTGCATTGCTTCTTCTCCGATATAGTATTCACGAGTGTAGTGTTCAACATCAGTCATTATCGATTCATATTTTGGATAACCAATAAGAGTTGGAAATACAGAACGAGGTTGGTCTTCACCTGCGAAGCCATTCTTGGAGATTCCAGTTCCATTATCAACCACTAAGGCTTTTGCGTTTAAAAAACTTTCTTCTTCTGCCATAATATTCAGCTTTTTAATTTAAATTTATAAAAACTTTTGATTTTTTATGGTTTATCTATATTATTTTTTTTAATAGGTATAATAATATCGATAAATTATAACAAATTCAAATTATCATAATAATAAATTTGGTATATATAAATTTTTTTTATTACAAAAAAAATGAGATGTCTTAGAGTGTTTCATTCGAAAAATTAATTTTTTATCTATAAGATCGAAGTAAATATATGCATTTATTGTTTTCTTTTTTTTTTTCCTACATTAATTTGTGTGAACAAATAATTGCTAATGAGACCTCAAAAAACCATTTGTGCATACAGAAGATCTTAATTAAATGAAATAATGGAAAAATACGAATTTTCCGAATGACTTCAATCATCAAGGATTCTTATTTAGATAATCGTCGATCCAGAGTTCCATCAATACTTCATCATAGTAACTCGAGTCCATGTAAAATTGCTTTTTCCTTATTCCGGTCTTTTTAAAACCAATTCTCTTGTAAAGATAGAGAGCTCTCTCATTATCTAAAAAACAACTTAGAATTATTTTCTCCTTATTGTATAATCTATTTGATTCGCGGATAGCTTTATCTATTAAATTAAAGCCAATACCTAAATCTCGGAAATTTTTCTGAACAATTACGCCTAAGCTACCAACATGAGTAGCGGCGTCCCATTCGAGATTTGATATCTCACATTGGCCTAAAATATTGTGTGGACTTATCATTGTTGGTTGAATTGCTACGATACATATTTCTCTTTCTTTTTCAATATTATGAAACCATGATTGTTTTTCAAATTTTGATCTAACAGGAAATAATACCGGAAGATAGATTCCTTCATCAACGACTTCATTAAAATTATTCCAAATGCCATCAATATCGGATTCAATGACATGTCTGATGAGAATTTTTTCTCCGTTCTTTAGCTTGACTACTTCTTTCATTAATTAAATATAAATTTTTATAATTAAATTTCTTATCGTATTATTATGGAAAAGAAAAACGAACACGATAAGGTGAAAAAAGACTCGGGGGATAAAGAAAAAATTCGCGATTATATAGAACAAATGGCTCAGTCTAAGATAACTCCAGTTGCAAAAGACCTCGTCCAATTAAAACATGTCGAAGTAAAGAAACAAGAAATAAGTCCTCAGACACAAAACCTAGCAAACGCTCTTAAAGAACGATATATAGAACACGATCAGTTTGAACGCCTAACAAATGATGAGCTTACGGTGCTTGAATCTTTTACTAGTAAAAGAATGTTCCTAACGCGAATCGCGATTATTGTTAATCAGAGTAGGCTTCCTTTAGGTATCGAACCATTCAAAAAAGCAGATTTGGAAAAATTTTTAGATTCTTTAGTATCGAAAGGTTATTTAGAAGTTGAATTGGTCGAAGGGAAAAATGTATACATTTTAACAGAGAGGGGGAAATATAGAATTCAATAAGATTAAAGGATAATGGAGCGAATAAATCATTTTTTACAAAACGACGAATATATTTTATGGAAAAGATGTCAAGTAAAAAATTATTTGACAAGAATTCTGTTAGTGATGTCTCTTTTAGGAATTATAATAACTGTTATCGCTCTATTCTTTTGGTATATCCCTAATTGGGAAGGAACTTTTTATATATTTTTTACTAATATCGAAGTTAATCCTATTATTTCTTATTTAATCGTTGTATCTATCTTTTATACTGTTATAATAATAGCACTTGGGATTTTCCTTCGAGAGTTTAAAAAAGGTACCAAGAAATTGGATTTGAAATTAATTGACCTAAAGAACTATAATGAAATATATATATTAACTAATAAAAGATGGATTCAAAAAGAATTAAATTATAGTTTTTTGATTGACGACTCTAAATTTTCCCCCAACATATTAAATCGAATAAAAGATATGATGTTTATAGATTTAAATTATTTCAAAATAGCATCTATTCAAAAAAGAAGATCACATTACATTATTTTTTATTGTATTAAAGAACCAAATAATGAAGATTTTAATCAAAAAATCTTATTAAAAGTAAACATTCAAGAATACAATGATCTAATTGTTCATTTAAGAAAATTGATTCCTATGAATAGCTAAAATGCATTAATCCTTCTTAAGAATCAACTTATTAATGGAAATATCTTGGTATTCTCCGCTTGGATATTTACGCCTTATAGTTAATGGTAAGATTTTTGCTTTTAATTCTAATAGTGCGATTTTAATTGGATCGATAACATTTTTTGGCTTCTCTATTAGGATAGGAGCTCCGAACGAGATTTGTAAAGCCCTAGCGCCAGTAATTCGGGCTTTTTCATATCTTGTAAGAAATATTGAACCAACTTTAATTGTTTTTCGAACTTCTTTATATAACTTCCTCAATTCACGAGATTCTAAAAAAGAAGACATAGCATAAACCTAAGAATTAGTAACTGTCTTTAAAAATGTATTTTAAAATAAAACTTTTTTGGTTTTCTTCCGATATCAATTAGAACAATTGTTTTTACATGGTTAGTGAAAGTGCGCAAGGGGGGAATTTTTCAGTTTAAAAGAATTTTTCAGACTTTTGAACCCCCGACCGTCGAGATTGACGCCTTGAATTAGCGAAAATTTACACGGTGTGAGCGTTTAACGCTTTCCAAAATAACACGTTAGAAAGTGTCGTTATACGTCTAAACCACTCGCGCAGCCTATTGTGAATAAATACTATAGATTAATTATTAAAAAGGTATTAATATAATTTAAGAGATTCTATAGACTCTGTAACTTTAATAAATTTCTAAGCGATATCTCTTTGAAAGAGTTTCGTTATGATATTTACTGGTGATTTGAGTATCAAATAAAGAAGATTTTATATCCCACCCGCTTTTAAAGGAAGACTTTGTTCTGAGGAGAGCATACCAAGAAAATATTTTTATAAATTGTCTTAATACAAACTGTTTAGTTGTCATTCCAACGGGATTAGGAAAAACTATAATTGCTTTAATGTTAGCAGTCCACAGATTATCAGAAACACCTAATTCTAAAATAATTTTCTTAGCTCCAACCAAGCCACTCGTAAATCAGCATTATAAATCTTTTTTAGATTTAACAGTTATTCCTGAGGAAAACTTAAAAGCAATTACTGGAACCACCTTACCAGAAAAAAGGAGAGAGATATGGAAGGACTTAAAAATTGCTTTTATGACACCGCAAGTACTTCAAAATGATATTATTTCCAATGTTTATTCGTTAGACGATGTATCGTTAATAATTTTTGATGAATGTCATCGGAGTGTAGGAGATTACGCTTATTGTTTTATTGCTAAGAAATATGTGGAAACCGCTAAGAACCATCAAATTTTAGGGCTTACAGCAAGTCCAGGATCTACGGAAGGGAAGATTAACGAAATAAGGAAGAATTTGTATATAGACCGTGTCGAAATCAGAACAGAACAAGATTTGGATGTAAAACCTTATATCTATAATGTTGATAACGAATGGATAAAAGTTAAGCTCCCAAGTGAATTTATGGACATCAAAATAATAATAACAGAAAAATTAAGAACAATATATAAATGGTTAAAACAACAGGAATTATTAAATTCATCAGATATTACAAGGGTTACTAGAAAAGATTTACTTGCGTTAGACAGAGTAATTAATGGAAGAATTTCATCTTCAAGAACAGATGAGGAGAAGTCTCAACTATTTAATGCGAAAAAGTTTGTAGCAAATGCGATAAGATTATCTCATATGGATGAACTTATTGAGACTCAAGGAGTAAGCGCATTAGATGATTACATGAAAAAAAACATTAAAAAAATAAAACAAAATACAGCAAATAAGTCACTAAAAGAACTTTTTGGAGATTCTGCTATAAAGCGTGTTCTTAAGATAATTGAAACTAACAAACAAAAAGGTATCGTTCATCCTAAACTAGAGAAACTCGCGGCAATTTTACATAATCAGATCATCAACAATAGAGACTCGAGAATATTAGTATTTTGTCATTTTAGAGACTCTGTCAACAATATAGTTAAATTTATTGAAAGAGATGAAGTTATAAAGGCTCATAAATTTGTAGGGCAAGTTACTAAATCTCTAGATAAAGGTCTAACTCAAAAAGAACAAATACAACTACTTGAAGAGTTCAAAGAAGGAATTTATAACACATTAATTGCTACGAGTGTTGGAGAAGAAGGTTTAGATATAGCAGAATGTGATTTAGTAATATTTTATGATATTGTACCAAGTGCTGTACGTTCTATTCAACGTCGTGGAAGAACAGGGAGAAAAAAAGAAGGAAAGGTCTTCATATTAATGGCTGAAGGTACTCGTGATGAAGGTTATTATTGGGCTGAAAAGGCTAAGGAACGTGTTATGAATCAAAGTTTAAAAACTATGAAAGAACATGATATGGGTTCTAAAGCAGGACAATCTAACCTTTTAAATTTTATAAAAAAAGATAAAGATAGTAAAGATTCCAGCAATCTTACAAAAACTTCAGATTTATCGTTTATCAAGAAGATTAAGGGTACTGAAGACTACACGGTTGTTTGTGATAATAGAGAAACAGCCTCTGCCGTTGTTAGAGCATTGTCCTTAATGGGAGTTAATTTAGTACTAAAGCAATTAACTGTTGCAGACTATATACTCTCAGAAAGAGTTGGGATCGAAAGAAAATCAGCACAAGACTTTAACGATTCGGTCAAGGATGGGAGATTATTTAACGAATTATTTGAGTTAAAGAACAACTTTGCTAGACCCATATTAATATTAGAAGGAGACCCTTTTTTAAATTCGAATATTAACCAAAACGCACTCTACGGCGCGATCACATCAATTATTCTAAATTTAGGAATTACTATATATAAAACAAACGATCCATCTGACTCTGCGATGTTTATTTATCAGTTAGCGAAAAAAGAGCAATCGGATTCAAAAATGGATTTAAAATTAAGGTTTGATAAAAAACCAATAGAAATTTCAAGTTTGTTAGAATTCATCGTTGCGGGTATTCCTGGTATAAATGCTCTTAGAGCTAAGAACTTACTAAGGGAATTAAAATCGCTCCAAGAGATTTTTAATGCCGATATTGGGGATTTAATGAAAGTTGAAAGTGTTGGAAAGAAAATTGCTCAAGAAATATATAAACTAAGTAGATTTAAATACCAAAATAACTCCTAAATTATGGTATAGTTAATGTTTAGGCTAAATGTTTAATCTTTTTGACACCTTCTCCTATCCTTCTTATGATCTCTTCGATTTCTTCCTCTTTTACGATTAATGGTGGCATCATTATTAGCGTATCCTTTTTGTTTCCACAATAATTTTGTAGAACGCCTTCTTTTATTATAGAAAGCATAGCTAATTGACCATATGTTTCTTTATTAAACTCCATACCCCACATTAGGCCTCTTCCTCTAACTTCTTTAATTAGTTCAGAATTATCATCTGCAATTTCTTCTAAACCTTTACCAAATAAATTTCCCATTTCTTTTACATGGTGTAAAAACTCAGGGTCAGATTGAATATCTAACATCTCACAAGCAACGACGCAACCTAATTCGGAACCCCCTGTTGTAGAAATATGAATGAATGGATCATCTTTAAAAACTGCCTTTTCGATAAATGGTTTATAACTGCAAGTCGAAATCGGATAAACTCCCGCGCTCATACCTTTACCTAAAACCATAAAATCAGGGACAACTTTTTCTTGTTTATAAAGTCCTCCGTATATAGCCCAAAAATGCCCCGTACGCCCAAGTCCTGTTTGAACTTCGTCAATTATCATCATAACTCCATGATCATCGCATATTTCTCGAACCTCTGAAAAGTAGCCCTCTTGAGCAATTAGTACACCTCCTGTTGCGGGAATTGTTTCCAGAATGACGCACGCAACATCGTCCGAAATATCTTTTTCCATGGCATCAATATTGCCAAAAGGAACTTGCTTAAAATCCGAGAGGTTCCAAAGGAAATTTTCTTTAAAGTCAGTATCTCCTGTTGCTAACGCAAAACCGGTATGGCCATGATAAGCTCCAATTGTTGAGATGCATTTTTTCCGTTTCGTATACGCCCTTGAAAATTTAATAGCAGTATCAACAGCTTCACCACCACTAACTCCAAATGTAGTCTTAGTAATTCCTGGCGGCATAAGCTCTGCTAACTTTTCTCCTAATAGAGCTCTCCATTCGGATAATTGTAAGTGATCACCTATGTCTAATCCACTATCTAACGCGTCCTTAAGCGTTTGCACAATCCTAGGGTTACCATGACCTAAATTATAAACACCTCCACATGTGTGACAATTATAAAGTTCCATTGGTGGATCGGTGGGTTTTAGGCCCTCCAGCGTATTAATCTTAACACCCCCTCTCTTACCCGGTATAACTCCAATACCTGCTCCTTTAAAAAAGCGAACTTTTGGTGCATTCACATGCTTTGCGTATAACTTCAGTAGCTCTTTCTGTGTTAAAGTCCCAAAAAATTTCTTATTTGAAACATTTTTCATGATTTTACAGAATTATTTTATCCATTAAAATATTTATAATATTTAATATTTATAACTAAAAGAATTCTCCTTCTGTAAAAATTGATAAAATTAACCTAAAAACAATTAATTAATATTAATAACAAAATTTTTATGATTAAAGATTAATATTTTATTTTAGGAGTAATATAATTAGAATGTCATTAAAAAACTTGATGTGATTTACTATAATCAAATTTAAAGTAATCGTAGCAGGGGCTAAAAATGTCGGAAAAACATCTCTCATTAGGCGGTATGCAACGGGGAAATTTGATAAATCAACTTTATCAACGATTGGAGTAGATTTTGAAACAAAGAAGGTAGTTGTTGATGATACTGAGATTCTTTTAAATATTTGGGATTTCGCGGGAGAGAAAAAGTTTCGAGTTCTATTTCCCTCATATGTATCGGGAGCTTCTGGGGCTTTATTTCTTTATGATATAACAAATAAAGATTCTCTAGAAGACCTCCATGATTGGGTAAAAACTATTAGTTCTGTTCCAAATTATCCTAAAACTAAGCTATTGATTGAAGCAAAAATTGACTTGGAAAACCAAAGAGAAGTAAATAAAGAAGATGCTAAAGAATTATTCAATAAATACAAATTTCAGGGAGATATCCATGGTGTGTCATCAAAAACAGGAGAAAATGTTGAATCCGTATTTGAGACGCTTGGAAGGGAGATAATTAAGAATTCCTTAAAAAAATGTACGAGTTGTGAAAAATTTTACCCTCTAGAGCTTAAGTATTGTCAATTTTGTGGTCAGAAAACACGTTAATTCTGTTAATTGCTTATTCTCGAACATGAAGATTAAAGAATCTATATCTTTTTAAAAAATAAAACTCTTATCAAAAATATTATTCTATAAAATAGGTATTTTAACTTGAAATACGATTTAAACGATGATCTCAACGAAATCTTAAAGCGTTTAAAAGATGATGGAATTTCTTTTCATGGTAAAACAATTTTAGTTACAGGAGGAGCGGGCTTCTTAGGTTCATGGGTTTGTGATGTACTAGTAAAACAGGGAGCGTATTGTATTTGTTTAGATAATCTTTCTTCAGGAAGATTTGAAAATATCTCACATTTAATGGAGAAAGATAACTTTCGCTTTATAAATCACGATATATCTAATCCAGTATTTTTTGGATTCACACATCATCCAAATGGGATATGTATCGGCGATATTAAAAGAATAGACATCGTGATGCATATGGCAAGTAGAGCATCTCCGTTTGAGTTTAGTAAATTTCCAATACCTATCTTAAAAAGTAATACTTTAGGGACGATGAATGCTTTGGGAATTGCAAAAGCTCACAATGCTATATTTTTTTATACGAGCACCTCTGAGGTTTATGGGAATCCTCCCGATGATGTTATCCCAACATCTGAAGAATATTTTGGACATGTTAACCCTGTAGGTCCAAGAAGTTGTTACGATGAATCTAAAAGAGCTGGAGAAGCTTTCGTTAAAGCCTACGAACTCCAACATGGAATTAAAACAAAAATAGTTCGAATTTTTAATACATCTGGTCCCAGGATCCGATTCGGTCCTGAATTTGGACGAGTTATACCTAACTTTATCCATCAAGCGTTGAATAACGGAGATATAACTATTTTTGGTGACGGTTCACAAACAAGATCATTTATTTATGTAGTAGATGAAATTGAAGGACTTTTAAGAATTGTTCATAAAGACGAAGCGATTGGAGAGGTTATTAATTTAGGTAATAATAAGGAATATTCCATCTTAGAATTGGCAGAAATTATTAAAGAGTTAGCAAATTCCAATTCAGATATTGTATTTAAGCCCTTACCTATTGATGATCCTACAAGAAGATGTGCTGATTTAACAAAAGCAAATAAAATCTTAAATTGGCAACCAACGACTCCTCTGAAAGAGGGATTATCGAAAACTATAGCATGGTTTGAAGAAAATGTCCAGAGAGAATGAGAGTCAATATTCAAATACAATTGACAGAAATTATAAGGAATTTGATAAAATTCTCAAAGTGATCCTCATAATTGGTATCATTGTTATATCTGGATTCATAATTTACGCTTTTTTAACTCCTAAACCGGGTTATTTTTATTATGGTATTTTAAATTCTGACAAAAAAGCAGAAAATTACCAAACTATATCTGCAGTTGATGACAATATTACTTTTTATATTTCTGTTGGAAATTTTTTAAATCGGGATTTTTCATTCCAAATAGAAATTCTGAAGGGAAATAATGATACTGTTCTAGGCCCATACCCCTCATTAAACGCAACTTCTTATGTAAATTCGTCGACAATTAATTTACCACATAGAGCAGAATGGATTTCTAGTGCATTCAATGTTTCTTTTTCACAGGCGGGAACAAATCAAATTATAATTGCGGAATTATGGGAAATCCTTTCTGTAGGTGTTAGAAGATTTTATGATGTGGTAGATATGCGATTAAATATTACTTCTTAGTTATTTACTCCTATGATTTGGAGGGATTTCTTAATTCTTCGCTTTTTATTTTAGCAATTAAAATTATAGCTACTATTATAACAATTAGCAATAATATGACAAGAAACAAAATATTCATAGCGCAAGGTCTACCTATAACCAAAATTTAAGTAATTAGAGGTTTACATTCTTATTTTTAGCTTCCACTATTTTTTTGATTCGTGTAGTTACAATTTCGGTTAGTTTTTTCACTGTATCATCACGATTAATATTTTCAACAATAGGAACCCCCACAATTTTTGCTTGCTCTTTTAAGTAATCTTGAATTATTCTGATTTGTTCGAAATTATCATAATACTGGTTAACAGGGCTCCTCATAGAAACATTATATGCTCGAAGAGAAAATCTTTTCTTGTGCTGTATTTCGTTGGATAAATTTAACATCACAAATACTATATTTGGATGTTCTAAAATGTCATTGGAAAGGAATTCAGGTGACAAGTGAACACCTTCGATGATCATGTTAATTCCTTCATAAAGGGCTCTTTTGATCAGAGCTTCAACGCCTACTATCACAATCTTGACTTGTTCACTATACCCTAAAATTGTGGAGTTAAACCTTGATGACCTATAGTGCTTCGAAAATTTACCCGCTTCGTAAGAACTCTGGTGTAATTCAGGTATTAAATCATTACTTAATATTTTTCTCATTATCTCCCGGATTGAGTCAGTCCCAATCATACTACGAAAGTCTAATCGATGGGCTAGCGTTAGAGCAACTGTTGATTTTCCAATTCCCGTTGTTCCACTAATTAAGATAATAATGGGTTGCTCCAATTTAGTAATCTTCTTAAACATAAGAAAATTTTCGGCGTATTGTGCATCTTTTTTATCTGCTAAAATCTTGTAAATTTTTTTATCCATTTCCTGCTTTGATATCTCTTGTATATTCATTTTCAGCAAGTCATTTTTTATCTCCTCGGCAATCTTATGTGCTTCGAGAAATGATATTCCTGTTTTTAGTAAACTATTGGCAATTAATCCTCTAGAGAATATTATTGAATAATCTTGGTCAATGATTAAAATTTTATCCATTCTTTTTAATCCTTAAATTATTGGTATTAGAGTAATTATTACATTTTAAAATAAATTATTTAAATCATTGTTTCTGGGATTATTATTTATTGTCATTTGGATCTTCTTCTAAAACGATAATTCTATAAATATTGCTACTTAGAATTATTCAATTTTTTAAACTCTGTGCTCCTATTATTTGAACATTATCAATTTTTACATAGGGTGCGGAGTAAGGACCGTAAATCTTATATTCCTTTGATATAGAAGTAATATTTTCAAATAAATCTAATAGGTTTATACCGAACATAGTTTCATTTAAGGCGTGTTTTATTTCTCCGTTTTGTATCAAATTACCTTGTGAAATCAAACCTGAAAAATCACCAGTTGCAATATTTGGAGAATCTGCGGTTGAGTTTAACAAAATACCTTCTTTAACATTTTCTATTAATTCATCTTTTTGAGCTGTTCCAGGATGTAGAATTAAATTGGATATTCCTATAGAAGGAACGGAGCTAAATGAGCTTCTTGATGCATTTCCAGTACTTTCAACTTCCTCCTTTCCGGCGGTATAACTGTTGTGCAACAAGCCTGATTGCAGAAAATGTCCACGTTCTATAATTTTTTTATTTCTACAAGGAAAACCTTCACCATCAAAAATATTAGAGCCAACTCTACCATTAATTATAGCGTTATCATCTATATTTATCAAATCTGAACCGATTTTTTTTTCTCTTTTGCCTACTAAAAAACTTCGCTTATATTGGTACATTTCTGCATTAATTGCAGATGCAATTGGATTTAATATTAATTTTATTGTCCCCTTAGGAGATAATATTACCGGCATTTTTTTTGTTTTAATCTTTTTTCTATGTAGATTTCTCTTAGCATTTTTTAGTGCTTCCTCTGCAGTTTTTGTCCCATCAATATCAGCTAGCTTTCTTTTCATTTGAGATTCGTAGCCATTTGAAACTTCTCCATTAATCGTATCTTTCACTATCATATTTGACGAGATATCGAATAAAGTCTCCTCTCCACTTACCTCAATCCCGTTCGAGTTGAGAATGTAAGAAAGATTGCTATTAGCTGTAAAATCCCCAGATTGCGATATTGCTTGGTCATCCTCAGTACAAATATTAATCAAGTCTTTAACATGATCTATTGCATCTTCTATTAATAAGCTCTTTATGCTTTTATCGTATAAATCTTCAACCACTGAGTAGGGTTTTAATTTTTCAGGCAAATTTTTAAAGTTTGGATCAGGAGTTCCAACACGCATCATTTTGATGGCATTTTTAACAATTTTTTCTACAACATTTTTATTCAATTTGTTTGTAAATGCGAATCCAATGGACCCATTCCTTCGATAAATCCTGATTGAAATTCCATGATTTCTCCCGATTTCGCTATATTTTACCGAATTTTCCTCTACTTCGATATTGAGATATTCGCTTTTTCCTACAAAAATTTCAGCACATTTATAATTTGGATAATTTTTTTCTGCAATTCTAATAGCAAATTTAGCAAGCTCAGATATGTCTATATCCTCATACATTTAATTCAATCCTCCCACTGTGATGTCATCAACTCTGATATATGGTCCACCATCACTTACCTGAACGTTCTGGCCTCCCTTACCACAAATTCCTGATGAAAACCCGAATGTATTTTTATCACCTACCGCAGAAATTCTTTTTAAAACCTCTAGAATCATTCCCGATAAGGCAACATCTCTCATTAATTCTTTTTTTTCTCCATTTTCGATTTTATACGAGAACTTACATTTAAATTGAAAGTTTCCAGTAGTTGGATTAGTATAACCGTATAAAAAATCTTTACAAAGAATCCCATTTTTTGTATCTTGTATTAATTCTTCGATGTTCCAATCTTTTGGTTCAATGTAAGTGAATCCCATTCGGACTTGAGGTCTAGCGGAACTCGATGAAGCTCTCCCGTGACCGTTTGGGGGTAAATTCATTCTTGATGATGTTTCTAAGTTATGTAAGTAGTTTTTTAATATTCCATTTTTAATAATTGTTGTTTTTTGGGATGGAATTCCTTCGTCATCTATAAAATAGCTCCCAAATAACTCATAAGGAAGTCCAAGTTTTTTACCTTGTCCCGTTGAGGGATCATCAATTACATTGATATCTGTTAAAGCGATCTCTTTACCTATTTTTTCTTTCAAAATACTCTCTTTACTTAAAACCAAATCTGCCTCACATGCATGTCCAAGGGCTTCGTGAATTAAGGTTCCGGCTAGTTTAGGATCAGCAATAATAGTAAATTGTCCACCTATCGGAGATTTCGCATCTAGTAATTTAATCGATTCTTGAGCCGTTTTTTCGCTTAATTTTTCTGCCTTTTCTGTTGATAATATCTCAAATCCACCTAAACCTCCTACGGAATTAAGAGATCTCTGGATTATTCCTGCTTTTCGGGAATATACCATGTTTAGTAATCGCAAATATGAAAGTGTTTGTTTAATTTTGCTTCCGAAGGAATTAATAAAAATGCAATTGCTAATGCCATCCATATAAATTGTTCGTGTATTTGTTATTAACTTAGAAGAATTTGCTGCTATTTTTTCATGATTTTTTACTAATTTTATTTTTTCTTCTATATTTACATCCGATAAGGGTAGTTTACTATCAATTTTAAAGCTTTTTTCGAGGGGATCCCTTTCGATTATTTTAAACTCATTTTTTAATAATGATTTTGTTAATCTCGCTAGCTTTATTGATTTTAAAAAGCTAGATTTAATACTATCCTTGTTGAGATCCTTGAGAACGCTAAAACCCCATCCTCCGTTTATAAAAGCTCTTATTCCACAATTTGCCATCTCATAAGAAGATATCTCCGTGCTCCTTTGATCTGTGAAATCTAAAGTCGTCCCTTCACTGAGCGTTGCTCTAATATCCCAATATTCAACTTTATTCCCCGCCTCTCGTAATAGATCTGCAATGAAAGCATTATCAAATAGGCTTAGTTCATCATCTATCTCCATAAAACTCGTCAAATCACAATATAAATATTAATTCATCAAAAAAATTGAGAGCTTTAAAAGATTGAAGAAGAGAGGGTTAAATAATTTTATTTTTTGAACTTATTAGTTGTTCCATTCATTTTACATGTTCAGAAATTTAAAAAGTGACTCTGTTTCTCCTTTCATTTTCAAATCCTTAATAATTTTAATTGCTCCTTGAAACGTTACCATTTTGGAAAATTTAGTTGAGTTTTTGAATTGGAAAGACCGATTACATTTCCAACATTTTTTCGTTTTTATTATTTTATTACAATAAAACCATTCACCACAATGGTAACAACGAAAAAAGTAAAATTTTTGGACATTACGCATCGTAAGGTAATATAAAAAAGAGAGATTTATAATTCCAATAAGACTAAAAGTTTTCTAACCCATGACATTTATATTTTAAGGTTAATAAACAAAAAGTAAAGTTATTTTTGCCAAAGATATTATTATTCCTTAATAGAGTCAATATCAAATTTATCAAAACTTAAAAATTCTAAGGAGTTAGGTTCACAATGAGAGAAGTGAGTGATGACGAGTTAAAAAAGATGAATATTAACGAATTAACGCACTTATTTGTGGAAAATATAAATGAACAAAATTTGAAATTAATTGAAGGCATTGAATTTCTTGTTGATGAAAAATTTGAAAACTTCACCCAAAATCTAAATTTAGTTATTGAAACAAATACTGAAGTTCGAATCAAGAAAGCTTTTGAATTTAAAATATTTAAATCTAAATTAATGTTTTCAAAAGCAGACAGATTAAAATTATTCAATAAAATTAATGATATCAAGAATATAGGAGAATTTTTCGCCCATAAAATGCTTCTCTATCAAGTTATATTTCCTGACGAAGAGTTTAAACTCCAAATCTTAAGTATTCTAAAATCATTAAAAACAATTTCTATTGATTTAGCAGAAGCAGTAAAAACAATTGGATCAGATTTGAGTAAGGCTCATGACATATGCGAAGAAGTAAAAGAAGAAAGACGAAAAATGAGAGAAGCGGAGTGGAAATTACTTGATCAATTGTATAATTATGATATGGATTACTTGTCAAAAACTTTCCTATACTTGAAAGAACTGATAGAAAATATTATGATGTTGGCTGACCATATTAAAAGCTTTTCGGAGTATATTCAATTTTTAGTAACAAAATATTTAATCTTTGATTGAAAAAACTGATTGGCTATGGCAGCTGACATAATTTCAATTGTAGTAATAGTTTTAATTGTCTTGGCAATCGCCCTTGCATTTTCTATAGGCGCAAATGATGAAACTCTATCCACATTAGTTGGAGCGGGAGTTATTAAATTCAAATTAGCCCTACTAATTGGTGGTATAGCAGTTGGAGTAGGGATGTTCTCCTTTAGCTTTGCGTTTGTAGCAAAAACCGTTGGTGCTGATTTATTAGGTGAGGCAATAACTTATACAGACTTTATGTTGTTAACTGTTTTAATTAGTAGTATCTTGTGGTTAGTAATTGGTAGTTTCGCAGGAATTCCCTTAAGTAGTACTCATTCATTAGTAGGAAGTATATTTGGAGTTGTATTTGTATACTCAATAACGCACGAAACAGTTAATCCTGAAACAGCATTTAATTGGGTAAAATTAAATAATGTAATTCTTGGTTGGTTCTTCTCTCCAGCGTTCGGATTGATCATAACATATGTGCTTTTTAAATTACTTGCAAAAACTTATCTTTCCAAATTAAAAGGTTTAAATCAAATCGAGAGGTCTGAGAAATATTTCAAATGGTTATTGTTAATTTCAGTTATTTTTGCTGAGATATGGGTGGGGGCAAATTCTGGTGAGGCGGTAGGCATACTTTATGGATTATTGGATAACGGTACGTTGAACTTGGAGCAATATATATTCTATGCATTTCTTTGTGGTGTGTTCTCTTGCCTTGGGATATATATTGCAGCACGGTATGTTGTTAGGAATCTAGCATCTCAGATGATGGATTCTCGACCTAGTGAAAGTCTCATTACTCAAATAAGTTCTGCCTTGATTCTCATGATTGCTACCTTATTAAGCTTACCTATTTCCCACAGTCATGTAATAGTATTTTGCATAATTGGAATGAATGTGGCTCAAAGAAAAGAAATTGACTACAAAGGCTTAGGAAAAATGGCTATATACTGGATTATTACTTTTCCAGTTGCTGCGATTCTCGCGGGGTTGATTTATTTTGGATTTAATTTATTTGGATTAGTCTAATAAACTATAAAAAATACTGAGTAATTGTAATATATAGCACTAATAAAGAAAAGAAAATGTGTGATAAAAATGGGTTCATTAATAGAATATTTGAAAAGAAAAACGGCATTGAATGTTTTAGAAAAAACGATCAAACATGCTAAGGTCGTTCAACAATGTGTAAGAGAATTAGAAGTTGGGCTAAAAGTATTGCTAAAGGAAAAGAATCTTGAACAATCTCGCGAAAACTTTGACAAAGTTGATCTTTTAGAGGACGAAGCAGACAAGTTAAGAAGAGAAATATCAAAAGATGTTTCAAAAGGAGAATTAAATCCAAGCATTAGAGAAAATTTATCACATCTTATAAAAAGATTAGATGATGTAGCAAATTGTAGTACGGGCGTTGCTCGTAGAATTACTACCGTACCTATAAGATTTTGGGAGCAAAGTAGTGACGAAACTATAAAACTAATATTAAAAATAAGTGAAACCACCGTAGAAGCGGTAAACAGTTTAGATAAGCTTGTTATTGATTTAGTGGGCGAAAGGAAAAGTGTGGTAGAGTATGCTAGAATGATAAATCAACTTGAACATGAAGTAGACCTTTTAAATATTAAACTAAGAGAAAGTCTTCAGAAAACAGAATATGATGTTAATTTCTTTACAATTTTCACTGTTGGCAATATATTCGACATTTTGGAAGCGATATCCGATTCTATTGAAGGCGTTGCCGACTATATAATAGTTCTTCTTACAAGTTCCAGCGTGCTTTAGAATGGAATGTTTAGGAAAGATAGCTTATTAAAATTTATTAATATTTAAGTAAAATGTGTTAATTCTTTTAAAAAAAAGTGAAATATTGAAAATTTTAATGCTTTAATCCAATGAATTAAAATTAATAGTAACATTCCTTAGAAGTTCTTTATATCTTGAACGCAAAGTTACTTCAGTGACTGAAATAACACGAGATATGTCTTTTTGAGACACTTTTACATTCCTCAACTTCGCTACAAGATATATCGCACCAGCACATAATCCTTTAGGATCTTTACCAGAAATAGAGGTTCTTACTATAAAGTTATGAAGCACTTTCATTGCTTCTTTTTCCACTTCAATACCTAAATTTAGATCAGCACAGTAACGCGGGATAAGAGTTACGGGATCAATATGTGATATTTTTAAATTTAACTCCCGAACTAAAATCTTATAGCACTTCTTTACGATATTGTCGTTAATAGAAGCTTCTTCTAGTATTTCTTGAAGCGTTATAGGCACTTTTTCGTCTTTGCATGCGTAGTACGCACATGCGGCAACCATCCCGTTTATTGATCTTCCACGCAAAAGTTGTCTTTTAAAAACTTCTTTATATAATCTAACAGCAGATTTTTTCACTCTTTCGGGAAAATTTAGATTACCACCTATTCTTTTCAGTTCGGTAATGGCCATTAACATGTTTCTCTTTTCCCAAGACAGATGAGTATTCCATTTAGCAGCTCTTCGTAAATCAGGATTTTTGATTTTGGTTCTATCGATAACAGTACTCAAACCTATATCTGGCATCAAGATAGACATAGGAGACCCTGTCCGCTCCTTTCTATCTTTTTCGTGTTTCGAATAAGCCCTTATCCCACTATGGGTAATATCCAATTCTCTCTCTCCAACAACTAATCCACATTGTTGACAGACAGTTTCTCCTCTTTCTTGTATAATAACAGTATTTCCCCGGCATTCTGGGCATAAATTTGATGATACATCTAATTCTACAACCATATTTCAATACCACTTCACTTACAGCTTAGAAAATTTTTTTGTCGTCTCTATTTATTTACTATTCTCGTTTTTCAAGGGAATAATAGGACAACTTTTTATATGTTTGAACACACACAATTTTTGTTGTTATCTCAAACAATGATAATTTTATATTTAAATATTTTGTTTTTGTAATACAAAAGTTACTTTTAGTAGTAACTTTTTTTTTTTTTACCTAATATCCTATGAATAAAAGGAATTTGAATATAACTATTTTTTTTTGAATTAATAATAGATGTATGATTAGGGTATATATTTGAATAAAAATATGGCACCTTTAGAACCTTGGGTGAAATATTTTCCTTGAATTTGCTTCTTGAAAATTGCGACTTTATTCTTAATCGCGTTAAAATTAGTAATTAGTTATGGTGCTATCTTTTTACATAATCTTAAATAAAACTTTTACCACTAACTTTTTGGATTTATTATCGTTTTTTTCAAAGAAAAATTTTCTTTTAAGGTGAAAAACAGATATCGCAAGAACCGGAAAAATCAAATAAGAAAGAAATTCCATCCACTAAGAATGAAAAGATTTCTAGTAAGGATAAATCAGAAGATAAACCTAGTATGAACGAAAAAGAAATAGAACACATTAATCTTAACGACGAAAAAATAAAGCAATATATGAAAAAATACAAAGAAGAGAACGATAAGTACGCAGTTTGGAGAGGAGCGATAACTGAAGGTTTTAAAAAATGGTTAAAAGGCGAAAAAATTTATACGCGGGATAAGGAAAGAATATCTTTATATGTTGACGATAAGATTAAAGGAGATTGGCAAAATTTTATAAATAAAAACAAAGAGTCCTATCCTAGTTTTTCAGAGTTAATAAGACAAAGTGTTAAGTCATTTATAGAAGATTCGAGTAGAGTTTCAAGTGAATTATCTAAATTGAACCCGAGTACCATATCCAACATCTCTCACGCCTTAAAAGAACCTCTAACATCTATTAAAGGTTATTCCCAGTTACTTCTTGAAAGCGATGAATATAAAGCTAACTTAAGTGAGCATGTTGAGGAAACAATAAAAAATATTTTCGATCAGAGTAATCTACTAGAAAACATTATAAAAAATTTCTTAGATAATATTCAACCTGAATTTACTCCCTACGATATTTTATTAATTGAAGACGATTTGGCAACAATCCGGTTAATAACAAGCTATTTTGAAAGTAAGCATTACATATGTAAGGGAGTTGTAAGTGGGACAAAGGGTTTAGAGGAATTAAGAAGAGTGGTCCCAAAAGTTATATTGTTAGACATAATTTTGCCTGATTTAAGTGGGTATGATATATGTCAGACTATAAAAACGGATAATACTTACAAAAAGATACCAGTTTACTTTTTAACAGCGATATCCGCATCAGAAATAAAAAAGCGTTTAAATGAGACACTCGCTGACGGATACATTCTTAAACCATTTAACTTTTCTGATTTTGGAGTTATTTTTAAAATTTTAAATGGAAAAGTGAAATAATCTGAGTATTAATTTAATAAACCATCCCCCTCGAGAGAAGGATGGCGATTTTTCTTTGGGTTTGTTAACTTATAAAGAAATATGATAGAATTTAAATGGATAAACCTTATTTTTTGTGAAGAATTACTTTTAAGTAAAGGATTAGTATACAAAAAATAAAATTTTTTAAAATAAGCAATATAATAATATTAGATTTTTAAGCATAATATTACTCGGATATAAATCAAATGAAAATGTATGTGGTGTAAAAAATACCTAACGAAAATGAGAACGGTAGTAATTCAAATGGTAAGGAAAATCACACAAGTCCAAATATGACTGATGAAGAAATAAATAAGCTGGATTGGAATAGCGAACAATCGAAAAAACTAATGATGGAGTATGAGGACACAACTGATAAGTATGCTAAATGGCGTGGAAACATAACAGAAGGCTTTATGAAATGGCTTAAAGGAGAAAAAATATACGACAGAGAAAAGGAGCGCATTTCCTTGTATGTAGCTGACAACACCAAAGAAGAGTGGAGCAAGTTTATAAAAACTCATAAAGATACATATAACACCATTTCCAAACTTATACGGGAGAGTGTTAATTATTTTATAAAGCAAGAATCCTCTCTAATCAATGAAGATTTGCATAAAATAGACAATCAAACTCTCACAAACATATCGCATGCTCTAAAGGAACCATTAACTTCAATCAAAGGATTTTCTCAACTATTAATTGAAAATTATCGTGATGAAATGGACGAAAGTGTTTTTACCACCATTCAAAATATATTTAATCAATCTCTACTTTTAGAGAAGAAAATTATCAACATTCTGGACAATATTAAAACAGAAGCACTTCAATATGATATATTATTAATTGAAGATGATTTAGCTACTATTCGTTTATTAACAAGCTATTTTGAAAGCAAAGGTTTTTCCTGTAAGGGTGTAGTAAGTGGAACAAAAGGATTGGAAGAGCTAGCAAATAACCCACCTAAGTTGGTATTGCTTGATATTATTTTACCTGATTATAGTGGTTATGATATTTGCAAACAGATTAAATCAAGTAAAGAACATCAAAACATTTCGGTTTATTTGTTAACTGCTATACCCGGTTCAGAAGTAGAAAAACATCTCGAAGAAAGTAATGCTGATGGTTACATTTTAAAACCTTTTGATTTCTCTGATTTTGAAGTAATTTTCCAATATTTATAATAAGGTAGTATCACTTTTTATTAAAGAAAAAGCGGGCTATGAGGGAATTTCGCCTCCATACTTTTTGAATGGAGGTATCGAACCCCCGACCTGCCGGTTAAGAGCCGGATGCGCTACCTGACTGCGCTAATAGCCCATTTAGTATTGATTGCCATTGAAAACGCACCTGGAGGGATTTGAACCCCCGAGCGCTTACGCGCACTGGCTTACTTGATTGTATTATCTACTCAAGGCCAGCGTCTTACCACTAGGCTACAGGTGCTCTAAATATTTTGATTCTACGCAGAATAATTATGGAAAAATATTTCTAAAAATTATCTGCATATAATTTTAGCCTATATGTAGAAATTTTTTATTTTTAATATTGTGCTATAAGTATTAAAATAGTTTATTTTTAATAAAATAAATTTCTTTTTATTTTAGCCTCGTAATTCCTAACCTTTATGATGATATTAAAGAAAAAATATAAATTTTATGTTACATTGACTCATAATTGAGATGATGTAAAACTGAGTGTAGCAAAAAATTTTAGGTATTTGATACCAGATCGATTATTTAAAGAAATTACCCAGAAAGCCGCAGAGGTTTATCCAAATATCGAACACTATTGGATTTTTGCTGATCGTAAAGAAAACTTTGGAATTGTCAAGAAATTTATCATTAATCCAGATTTAAGAAAATCAAAAACCCACGTAAAACCAAGAAGTTGGATGAGGTATAAAAAGTCAAAAATTTATAACATGCGTAAGTTTAAACAGGAACTTAACGTAGATATAGTCTGGCAGGCACACACACATCCATCTGGAAACGATAAATTGCACCAAATTGATAAGAGGATTCTTAAATATCTTTCAAACGGTGTAATGATTATCATCATCCCTAACATTCCAGAAAAAGAGTTAGAAGGGCATATGGTGGGTTGGTATTACGATAAGCGGTATACAAAAAAACCGATGATTGAGAGAATGGTTTTTGAGATCATCCAAGAATAAAAATCTTTCTCGTTAGCGACTTTCTTTTTTTCTTTTAAGTTTAAAGGTGGAATAAAACTTATATTGATACGTACTCTGAACAATATAAAAACCTAATGTTTTAATTTTTATTTAAAAATGAATATAAGGTTATTGTTATGGATGCTGACTACCAAACCTTAGTTAAACCAGATGAATTTGAAGTTAAAGATAATCGCTTTTTTCAGATTGATTTTATCAAGGCTGTAATGATTTTCTTAGTTATTTACGACCATACTATTCCATGGGTAATTAAAGGAGAAATCGGCGTTGCACTCTGGGAAAGAATTTCAATTCCCGTCTTCTTAGTGATCATGGGCTTTAACATGGGTTTATCCTTTAGTAAATTGGAAGATAAGAAACTAAAAAATTTGTATTCTTGGAGATACTTCAAAAAAAAATTTTGGCGCTACATCTACCCATTTATCGTCCTATGGGTAATTTCTTCTTTAATTGGCTTGGCAATCAACGGTTTCGAATGGAACGCTTTAAATCAGTATAAAAAAGATAGATGGCATTTCTATCATCTATTTATTGGAATTTTGCCTTTTTGGGGGCCAGGGAATTGGTTTTTACCCGTAATATTCTGGACTATATTACTCCTACCTTTGTTATATAAAGGATTTTCTGGAAAATTAATATGGAGAATTTTTACACTTCTTTTATGCTACGGTATAGAATTATTACTTCAATTGGTGATCTTCAATATCTTTCCAACTCCATTTCTTACTTGGCAAGCGTATTACGATTTTACTTATTGGTATTTGTTCATAGTAACGACTCCGTTTTTCATGCTTTCTGCCATCGGGTTAGGTATGTGGTTTTCAAAAAGACCTAATCTCTTTGCCAAACAGAATCTTTTTATGTGGATTATCTTCCCATTAAGCCTTTATTACTTAATCCAATACCAATTTTTTGATTTTAGGTATGATTTTATTAGGGGGGATTATAATTTATTCGTCTTTCCATATTCAGCGTTTTTAGTTTTATTGGGAATCAAACTACTACCAAAGAGATTGGATAATTGGTTTGCTAGAGCTATTTCTACAATAGGAAAATCTACCTATCATATCCTACTAACGCAGATATTGTATTTTTCGGTTGTGTATTCATTTTATGGAGATCATTACGGCGCAAGTATCTTAGGAATTGATATGTCATATGATTTGATCATTTATTTACACCTAATCATCAACTGGGAGATATGCATTCCGTGTGGAGTTTTCTGGCATTACATCGATTTTAAGCTGAGAGATTATTATAAGCTTCATAAAAAGGATAAACAACGTTAATTAGAAAGTTAAATTTAAGAAAAAAGTATTATTCTTATTTATTATCTCGATTCAGCTGTTTTTCTTTAATAAAAAGTTCTCGCTATAATGAAAAAGTATTAAAATTTTAAAACTTCAAATTTGATTTATTAAGCGCTCAGGGTGGGATTTTCCATAATGTGCTAAATGCAACATCTTTTCGAACCCACGCATCCGATGGACACTGGATTAGCAATCCAGCGCTCTACCAGGCTAAGCGACCTGAGCAAACAACTGAAGAGAGATACTGTAATTGAATTAATTTAAATTCAATTATTTTATAAATAATTATTAAAAACTTTAATAATTTTTGTTTTGTTACCTACTCTTTACCTTCTTTAACATCCATTTTAGACCAATATCCTCTAGGTGGAGTGTTAATATCCCAGGTTTTGCACCATTTAATAATAGTGCGGTCCGAAACATTATTATTTTTGGCAATTTCTGTTTTCGGAATCTTCCATATAACTTCTTTAAGTTCTTCTTAAGTTAATTTAAATTTTCTTTCATGTCCACCCTTCCATACTTTTTTATGTATATTGGTAATTCTCTCATTTTCATTTGAAAATCTACATCTCTTCATCTCTTGGTTCAAAATTAATATTCAATAGCCTATCTAAGTAATTGTCTTCATCATGGGGGTGAAATTCAGGCTCAGGAAAAATAATTATTTCATCTTTAGTTTCAAAATCAACTTTTACTTCAATATCAGTACCAATCTTATTTTTACTTTCATCATATTCTTTAAAATTTTGTTCTTTCGTTTTCTTCTACCTCTCTATTAATATCTGGTGTACTCTTTGTCCTCTTTAATGCTTATTCTAAATTAAATTATTTAAAATTAAAGAATAGTAGAGTAGTATTTTCAAGGTTTATACCTATCTTAAAATTCTTCTGAATTACAAATATTTTAATTTTAAATACCACTAAATTTATTTATAAACGTATAAAATGGGCTCATGGTCTAGTGGTTATAACGTCTCGCTAATATGGTATAATACATACCTTATTCGAGAATACACCGAGAAGGTCGGGAGTTCGATTTTAAAGCGAATTTATTGCTTGTACGAAAACCTCCCTGGGCCCACCATTTATAATTTCGATTTATATAATTTCTTAATTCTTTCAGGCCGAACTGCATTTAATTTGCAGTTTTTAAGATGTTTTCCTATATCTGCGATAATTCCTGGAGCTGTAGTAGATTCTCTTAATATTACAATGTTTTCTAAAAATCCGAATCGTTCTATTGATACAATATCTCTAAAATGCCCCGTTTTCTCAAGTGCTTTTTTAAGTTGCCCTTTTGTTTCACCACTGACAAACACCGCCTCGAGATTCTCTGAAATCAGTTTTTCGTAAAAGTCTAAAGTTTTTTGATCCAATATGCCTTGGATTTGTTGTTTTTCTTTGTTTATCGTAACTAATTTCACATAAACAGGGAATTTATTAATAAAATCATAAGCTTTGATAATTTCTGGCAATGAAACATTTTTTCCATTACACAGTTGAGTTCGTATGTCATAGAGGTTTAATAATACATCTACCTTAGGATTTACAATGGCACAGTCTACAAAAATTCCAAAACCTACTTTTCCTACTTCCAGTAAGACTCCTTTAAAGATATCGTTTGTCTTAACAGTATCAAATTCATGGATAGCCCCAATCTTTTTTTTTAGTATGTTAAAAATGAATACTTCTTCGGAACCTGATATGAGAATTTCAAACCTATTATCAAATTTCCTTAATTTCTTAATATGTATTTTAGTGTCCGGAAAGCTCTGGGTTGATTCTTTTAAATATTTAAGGTATCTTATCGATATATCTTTGATATTGCCTTTTTTTGGGATGTTATATATTTGATCGTATAGAACCAGTGTTTTTACCATAAAAATTCTCAAAAATTAGTATTATGAATAATATTAGAAAGAATTGCTTAAATCTAAAATTTCTCTTTTTCTCACATCATCTCATATCAAGAACATATTTAATTCTGACTTTCTTTCATTCTAACAAAATTTATATTCTTGTGGTTTTATAATTCATTAAATACAATATTAGAAAATTATGGTGGAGATATGGAACTACAACGGTTTAATTATTTAATAGACGAATTAAGGGAATATGACGGTATGGAAGAGATTTTCGTGTTGAGTCCTGAAGGTGAAATCCTTTTTAAATCGGAAGAATTCCAATTATCTGATGGAGAAGCGAAAGCCATCTTAAAAGCATGGAAAGAGAATGAACCTGCTTTAATGTTCCAGAGTTATAGATATGCCATTTTAAAAAACGATGAGATACAACTAGCGGCAAAAAATATCGTTGGAGGAAAAGGCAATATAGTTGGATCCGTTACGAAAGAAGGAGACTACATAATAGCCCATACGCAAGATAAGGGCCTTATCTTGCTTGAGTGGTCGATTTTTATCAATAAGGTTGCTTGGAGTTAGCGTAGTATCACTTTTTTTTATATTTTAAACCCATTCTAATTTAATAAATATTAATTGTTGATCACTATAGCTCATATTTAGTTTAAATTTTTTATAAAAAAATCCTTTTATAATATTTTCTATAATTATTATACAAAATTTCAGAGATTGATAATGAAATTAATTAATGATATAAATTTTATAGATTAGTTCAAAAAAAATGATTTACAATCTTAGGGATTGAGATTTCATACCTTTTATATTTTTTTTCTTATTTTCTTTTAAGATTTTTATTTAAATTTTCAGATTCAAATCACAGAAAGGTTATAGTTTATTTAGACAAAATATAAATTTTATTGATTATATGATTATTAATAGTAAAAAAAACACTAAATAAAAATTAATTAAAAATTCTATTAGGAGAGAATCATGTTCCAGCAAGCAGGAAGGGGTTATGATATGGCTATAACTCAGTTTTCCCCTGAGGGTCGTCTTTTTCAAGTTGAGTACGCCATAGAAGCTGTGAGAAGAGGAACAACGGCTATTGTATGTAGAAATAATAATTCTGTTGTATTTACCGTTGAGAAAAAGAGTTCCGAGCTTCAAGAGATTATTGGCTCTGAGAAAATTTTTAAAGTTGACGACCATATTGGAGTAGCCATTGCCGGTTTAACAGCTGACGCAAGAGTTTTAGTTGATAAAGCTCGCGTCCAAGCACAGGTTAATATTTTAAATTATGATGAAAAAATTTCTGTAAAAGATAGCACCTTAAACATTTGCGAATACCTCCAATTGTTTACTCAAAATGCGGGTGTAAGACCTTTTGGAGTAAGTTTTCTTATAGCTGGAGTTGATTCCAATGGAGAAGCTTCCTTGTACTTAACTGATCCAAGTGGAGCTATGTGGGGTTATAAAGCCTTTGCAATTGGGTCAGGAGCGACCGAAGCAAGAGCTTACCTTGAGAAAAATTATAAAGAAGATATAAATGATGAGGATCTAAAATTATTACCTTTAAGAACCTTAAAGGAATTAATGGGTGAAAATTTAAGTAAGGATACTTGTGATATAGCTTTTATTATGAAAGACGATTTAAAATTTAAACTATTAAATAATCAAGAAAAAGATGAATTATTAGCTAAAATATAATCTTCTTACAATTATATCTATTTCAAGGTTATCTCAAATTAACGTTTATCTAATAATAGAAGGCAAAAAACATACAGAAACGAGATATTTCCATAAAGCAAATCGAGATAAGGTTCAATGATAGAAAGAGCGCGGATAGATTTAGGCGATTTTATAATCGGACGCATTGAAAAAGAGGGCCGAACATTTGAAATGCTCCTAGCTCCAGATCAGGCTTGGGAAGCGAAAAAAATGATTCGAGACGAAATCAATATACGTCTTGTAGAGGGAAAGGATAAATCTCGTGTTTCTGTGGACGAACTTCTAAAGAATCCTAAGATAGCAATTGAATTAATTTTCGAAAGTTTCATTGTATTTGAGGATTTAAGGCGAGGAAAGAAAGCTACCGATGGGGATATGGAGGCTGTATTTAACACTACAGAAGGAAGAATTATAGCGGGCTATATTTTACTTGATGGGGAGATTCAATGGACTCGTTCTCAAAGAGAGGAAGAGAGGGAAAAGAAATTAAAACAAATTATAACAATAATTACCAAAAATGCGATAAATCCTCAAAATAAGAAGCCACATCCTTATCAGAGAATCGAGAAAGCTATAGAAGAAGCTAAAGTTAAAGTTGACTTAATGAGAAATGCAGAAGAACAGGTTGATGATGTTATCAAACAAATACGGGCAATCATACCTATTAGAATGGAACAGGTAGAACTTGCGCTTAAAATACCTTCTGCTTTTACAGCAAAAGGTTATAACATAGTAGCACAATTAGCGCAAATTAAGAACGAAGAGTGGCAATCGGATGGATCTTGGGTATCTGTTGTTAGTTTGCCAGCAGGTTTACAGATGGAATTAGTAGATAAGTTAAATAAACTTACTCATGGAAGAGTTCAAACCAAAATTATGAAATCTTAGCCGAATAATTTTTAACTAATTTTTGTTTAGATTTTTTTTACAACATTGGTTAAGTAAAAGTATAAATAATAAGAAAAAGTGAGTTTAAAAAATGGAACACGAGAAAGATGAACCTAATGAAGATCCTACAGGAGATACTTCTGAGGACGTAGATATCGATGAGTTTGATGACGAGGAAACTTCCCGCGATCTTGTAGTACCTGGAGAAATTTTATCAGAGGATACAAAAAATTTCCTACCGGGACGTGGAACGATATTTAATAAAGATAGATCGAAGATTATTTCCTTAAATATTGGATTAAAACAAGTTAAAAGAAATTACATTAATGTAATTCCCCTTAGAGGATTTTATACACCTCGTCCAGGAGATAAAATAATTGCATTAGTTACTGATAAAAATCCAGTTAAATACATATGCGATATAAACTCGAAAGACAATGGTGTTTTAAAACCTAAGAACACTGTAAAAAGAGGAAAACCGAGAGGTTACAGAGGTGGAGCATCTGATGATCAGGATAATTCTACGGAAAAGTATGAAATAGGAGACATTTTAATAGTTAAAGTACTTTCGGCAGATAGGTTAAATAAACCGGAATTAACAACCGTGGGTAAATACTTAGGTAAAAGAAGGGATGGATTAGTAATTACAATTGACCCTCCAAAAGTACCCCGCGTTATAGGGCGTAGTGGTTCGATGATTAAAATGTTAAAAAACCTGACTAAAAGTAATATATTTGTGACTCAAAATGGTCGTATTTGGTTAAAAGGCGATGATTTGGCTCATGAAAGATTATTAATAGATGCGATACGAAAAATAGAAAAAGAAGCCCATACTGTTGGGTTAACAGACCGAATGTCTGAATATATTGAGAATGAAAAAAAGATAAGAGGTATGAATTAAATGCCGTTAATTATTAAAGATGAGTATCCGGAGAAGTTATTTCGTGAAGACGGTAAGAGGCTAGACGGCCGAGATAAGTACGAGCTGAGACCTATTAAAATGGAAGTAGGAGTCTTAGAAAATGCTGATGGTTCAGCTTATATTGAATGGGGTAATAACAAAATATATGCTGCCGTTTATGGACCGAGAGAAGTACATCCTCACCATTTAGCAAAACCAGACAGAGGAATTTTACGCGTTTTTTATCGGATGGCAACATTTTCGGTGTTTGAAAGAAAACGCCCTGCTCCTGGGCGCCGAGAAAAAGAAGTTTCAATGGTAATAACTGACTGCCTAGAACCCGTTCTATTTTTAGAACTTTATCCTGGAACAGCTTTTGAGGTTTTTATAAACGTTATGGATGCCGATGGTGGAACTCGATGTGCTTGTACCACTGTTGCAGCATTAGCACTTGCAGATGCAGGTGTTCCTATGAGAAGTTTAGTAACCGCTGTTGCTGTAGGAAAAATCGATGGAGAATTAATAACTGATCTATCAGGGATAGAGGATAAAGCAGGTGAAGCAGATTTACCTTGTGCAATGACATGGTTTAATGAAGAACTCTCATTACTTCAATTTGATGGTAGTATGGATTTAGATGAATTTAGCAAATGCTTAAGCCTTGCTAAAGATGCAATCTCTAAAATCTATGAAATTCAGCTGGACGCGTTGAAAAAGAAATACATCGAAATTCAAGAGGAATATAGCGGAGGAGAGAAAAAAGAATGATGAATATAAAGCGAGTAATATCGACTATAGAAAAGAATTATATTCTTTCAAATCTGAAAAAAGAGGAAAGAATAGATGGCAGAAATCTTTGGCAGCATAGAGACTGGAGTGTTAAAAGTAATGTAATAGCTTCAGCGGAGGGATCTGCTGAAGTTTCTTTAGGAAAAACACGGGTGATCACTGGATTGAAATACGATGTAGGTGCACCATTTCCAGATCTTCCTAACGAGGGAGTTTGTACATTTATGGCTGAACTATTACCTTTAGCATCTCCTTTGTTTGAAAGAGGTCCTCCTGACGAACAATCTATAGAATTAGCACGTGTTGTTGATAGGGGAATTCGCCATGCAGACTGTGTTCAAACGAAAAAGTTGTGTATAAAGGAAAATGCAGCAGTTTATATTCTATTCGTGGATATTTATGTTATTAATTATTCAGGGAATTTAATTGATGCTGGTGGCATTAGTGCTTTAACTACATTAATTTCAAGCAAAATTCCTGAAGGAATATGGGAGAACAACGAAGTTACATGGACGGGAAAATATTTGAGCGGAGATACACTTGTGAACGAATTACCTATAGTTTTAACATATGGAAAAATAGGAGATATTATTTTCTTAGATCCGAGTTTGCCAGAAGAATTAGTATGCGATGGAAGCATTTCAATTTCGGTAACCGAAGATAAAATAACATCTATTCAAAAAAGTGGATATGCTACTTTATCTATAGAGGAAATAGAGACTTTAAGTAAAAAATCTATGGAGATTGGCAAGAAGATCAGGAAAGATTTAAATCTTTGGCAATACAAGCGTTAGGATTAAAATTTTTCGTTAATTTAATTTTTTTTATTTTTATTTTTCATTTATAAGAAACATGACCAATTCATTTCTTAATTTAAGTTCCTATTCTTACTTTTCTCAGAATTTCAAAAGTTCCTCAACGTTTCCTCATTGGAAAAATTTAAAGTTTATAATAGTTTTTATTTAAATGCATTATTATAAAAGAAACTAGTGAATGATATGGGTAAAACTAAAAAAACTGGGATATCCGCAACTTTTGGAGCGCGTTATGGTGCTAATGTTAGAAAGAAATGGCGATTAGTAATGGAGAAACAAAAAGGTGGTAATTTAAAATGCCCACGGTGCGAAACAAAAGGATCTATTAATAGAATCTCCACAGGTGTATGGCATTGTAAAAAATGCGATGCTAAATTTACTGGTGGTGCTTATAACACCCAAACTCCTCGTGGTGCGGAATCTTTTAGAATAGCGAAGCGAAAACAACGAGAGTTAGAAGCTATAGAAGAATAATGAATAATAATAACTTACTTACTATTAAATCTACTTTAGAGTTTCAATTTAAAACGCCTGAATTATGTAATTATTCGTATAACTCTTTTTTACCTGAATTTAAAGTTCAAAATTTAAAAAGATCTACTCTCTCTTTAAAAAAAGAAGAAAATTCACTAATCTTTTCAATAGAAAGTAAAGATATTACCGCATTCAGAGCAACAATTAATGAAATCATCAGTTTTGGTCGGATATTTGAAGGCGTTTTGAATATTGTAAATAAAACGCAATAAGTCTTAGATTAAATTATTCGTAAATTTCATATTCCACATTTCATTTGATATTATAAAACAAATTTTGTGATTTTCGTTGACGATTAATTTGGACCAATTAGATGAAGAAACAAAAAAGAAATTTCAAAATTTAACTCAGGTTGGGCAGACTTTAGAACTCCTAACACAACAGAAGATTCAAATTGATAGTTCTATCAGAGAAACAGAACTTGCATTGGAAGAGTTAGAAAGAGCAAGCCCCGAAACAACAGTTTATAAGCAAATCGGTGGTATAATGGTTAGAAGCGAAAGAGATAAGCTTCTAGTAGAAAAAAAATCTGATAAAGAAACCTTAAATATGCGTTCAACCACGCTTGCTCAAAAAATTGAAAGAACAAAGAGCACTTTTGAAAATATGCAAAAATCTCTTCAAGCAGATCTTCAAAATCAATAACTTAATGAAATATTCATGCTTAATTCTAAAAAAGAGGATTTTTTAAACTTTTTAAAAGGAAAAAATCTCTTAATTACCACCCATGATTTAGCAGACCTCGATGCTTTTATCTCAGGGATTGTCTTAAAATATTGTTTTGAATATTATTTCCCTAACCAAAACATATATTTAACTTTTTCAGGACTATCTAAGCATACAAAAAGGTTTATAAACAAATTTAGTATAAAATTTCCAAAATTTAACTTTAGCTTTCAAGAAGATGTTGAATTATCAGATATAGATGTTATCGCAATAGTTGACTCTAATAATCTAGACCAAATAAAGCTATTTAATAATTTAGATTTGGATATTCCTTATATCTTTATAGATCATCATTTAAATTTACAGAAGGATTATCTAGGTAATGTTTCGTCGCTTAATTTGATTTTTGATAATTATTCTTCGACATCAGAAATAGTGTTAGAATTATTTGATGATTGCACCATAAAGCTTCCAATACCATATAAATATCTTCTTGTATCAGCAATCTTGACCGATTCTGGATTTCTCAAGTATGGAAATACCAGAACCATAAAAAGTTTAAATAATATCTTACAGGATCAGTTAGAAATTCAAGATGTAATCCCCTTACTAAAAAATGAAAAAGACATCTCCGAGAAAATTGCACGAATTAAAGCGCTTCAAAGGGTTAAATTAATTCGAATTAACGATTGGTTAATAGGAATATCACATCTTAGTAGTTTTAGCGCTTCTGCTGCTTCAATCTTAACAAATGTGGGTTTTGATATTGGAATTGTCGTATCCAAAAATAAATCTGATTATAGAATCTCTACAAGAGCAAAAAAACAAGTTTGCCTAAAAACAGGTTTACATCTTGGGAAAATTATAAGTGAAATAAATAATGTGAATGGTGGTGGACATGATGGTGCTGCTACTTTGAATGGTAAGAGTGATGTAGAGGAAAGCCTCAATCAATTAATCGATAAAATAAAAAAAACTTTAATTAATTAACTATCCTTATAAAGCTAAAAGAATTATGGAGATCCCATTTCATGAGCTTGATTAAATTTAATAATTTTCATTTTCGATATAAAGGAAACGACGAGTATGCGCTTAAAAAAATTAATGTAGAAATAGGATCAAATAGATTTATTTTATTAGCTGGTGAGACGGGATCTGGGAAAACCACATTAATTAGATGTATGAATGGATTAATCCCCCAATTTTATGCTGGTTATTATAAAGGAGATGTAGAAATTTCAGGAAAAAACACCACTGAAACAACAATATCTCAATTATCTAGTGAAGTTGGAATCGTATTCCAAAATCCTGAAAACCAACTAATTGCAATGAATGTAGAACATGAGATAGCTTTTGGTTTGGAAAATTTAGGAATTCCAAGGGATGAAATAAAAGAAAAAATTAAGGAGGTTGTAGAAATAACTGAAATTGAAAGCATAATAGATAAAGCACCTTTCGAGATAAGTGGTGGTGAACAACAACGAGTTGCTATTGCTTCAATTTTAGTATTAGAACCTAAGGTTATCGTTCTGGACGAACCAACATCAAATTTGGACCCATTATTTGCAAGTAAAATTTTAAACCTATTAAAAAAAATTCAAGTGGAAAAGAAGATAACTGTTATAATTAGTGAACACCGAATGGATTTAATTCTACCATTAGTAGACGATATAATTTTAATGAAAGAAAGTGAGATTATAGCTTATGGTGCTAAAGACAAAGTCATAAATTCTAGCACATTTAAGAATTCGAATATTAATAAACCAAAAATATATTCAATTTTTAATGAATTAAAAAATAGAAATAAATTTCAACACGATATTCCAGTTTCTATTCAAGATGCCATAAGTTCATTAAAAATGATTAAATAACTTGAAATACTCATGAAGGATATAAATTCGCTCCCTTTAATAATGGTACACGATGTTGATTATGTATACTCAAACGGAACAATTGCGTTAAAGCAAGTTTCATTAAATATTAAAAAAGGCGAATTTATTGCAATAATGGGGCAAAATGGAGCGGGAAAAACGACTTTGATTCGTACTTTTAATGGATTAATCCGACCAACAAAAGGAAGTATTTATTTAGAAGGAGAAAATATTGATTCAAAAACTATTGCTACAATATCGAAAAAAGTTGGTGTTATCTTCCAAAATCCTATGCATCAACTATTTTCTAATACATTAGAGGACGAAATTAAATTTTCCTTGAAAAGTCTAAATTTAGATAAAGAAGAAATTCAAATAAAAGTTGATCAAATACTAAAGGAATTTGATCTCGAAAAATATCGAAAAAGATCCCCATTAAACTTATCTGGTGGAGAATCAAAAAAATTAGCTATAGCTTCTATTATTTGTCGTGACCCTGACATTCTAGTTTTTGATGAACCAACATTAGGGCAAGATGCAAAAGAGATTAATTTCTTCCTTGGATTAATCAAAAACGAGCTAAAAAGAGGAAAAACAATAATAATGGTGACACATAACATAGAGTTTACAATAGAACATGCTCCAAGAATAATCTTGATGGGTGGAGGACAAATTATTGCAGATGGTCCAACACAGAGTATTTTTACTAACGAGTTTTTAATATCAAAATCTTCATTAATTATGCCGCAAATATATCTATTCAAAAAAGAACTTCAAAAAATAGGAATTACTATTCCTAAAGAAGTTATTAGAGAAAGCGAAATAATTAGTTTTCTGGATAATTATTTGGAAAGCAAATCCACAATTTAAAGGAGGAAAATTAATAAATGTCTTTAGAATTTCTGAGTGCGTTCAAATTCTTGAAAAAAGAGACTTTTCTCCACAATTTAGATCCAAGAGCTAAATTATTACTAGCGATAACATACACTATTAGCGCTCTATTATTTCAAGAAATAATCCCCTTATTACTACTTTTAATAACCCTATTCCCAGTAATAATTATAGGAAGGTTATTTAAAAAATGGTTAGAGAGCGTCAAGGGAATGTCTTTTCTCTATATTTTTATTATTGTTCTTAATACTCTATTTATTAATGAAAATGGATTATCATTTGCGATTGCTATGATTTTAAGAATTTCAATAATGATTTCAGCATTTTCTTTATTTTTTTTAACTGTAGATCCAAACGATTTAGCTCTTTCCCTAATTAGTATGAAAATTCCATACGAGTATGCATTTTCTTTCTCGTTAGCATTTAGGTTTGTTCCAACTATTGCTATAGAAACACAAAATATCATCGATGCTCAACAGAGTCGAGGTTATGAAATGCAAAAAAAAGGGATAATAAATCAAATAAGAAACCTATTTCCTCTCTTAGTTCCTCTTATAGTTAGTTCTATAAAAAGAGCCTTTAACGTAGCAGAAGCCTTAGAATCACGATCTTTTGGTAGTAAAAAAGGTCGGACATTTTATTATACGATTAGATATTCCTTAAAAGATTGGATATTTTCGCTATACTTGATTTTTTTATTGACTTTTTCAATATATGTTAAAATTAACTTTATGTTAATGCCATTATGGTTTAGATGGAGTTTACCTTTATGAAAATCTATTCTATTACAAATTCAAATGGAGTTTCTAATTACTACATTGGAATTAACCAGATTGAGATTGATCCCAAAGAAGTTCAAATAACCAAATTAGTGGAATTAATTGAGGTTATCCAAAGTCATTATGAAGATACTATTTTACAATTCTTCAACGATAGATATATTCTAAACCCAGAACATATAATACATGCTTGTTATTTCGTCCAAAAAGCCTTCTATACTAAAAATAATATTTCAAATAAAAAGAATCTTGAATTACTTCTATACTTAGCTGCTAAAAGACAAATAAAGCTAAGCCTCGAATGTTTTGGGGTAAAAAGTTATAATTTACAAAATAGAAGAATAAGTTTTTGTATTATCTCTCTAGAGGATAATATTCAGCAAGTAAATATCGAAATAAATAACTATTTGCTTTCCAAGGATACAAGTTTAGATTTAGGAAATTTATCTATTGATAAGTTTGAAATCATCAAAAAGTATTTTGAATTTTCTGACAACCAGATTTTAACCGTCTTGAAGTCTTACGGATATAAAAACGACATAATAGATATAAAAACTTTAAATTTAGAAAGGTTATATGGAGCATTGAATGATCTAATATGTGAAAAGATGGCTTTATTAAGTTTAGAGAAAAGGAGATCTTTTTAGGACTGATTATACTTATTATGGATAATAATGAAATCATCGGGATTTAGAAACGATATTCCACTAACATTTCCTAGTAGTTCAATTCTTAGAATTTTATCTGGATTATCCAAATCGACTTTATTATTAATAATTTTTGCTACCGCTTTAATAAAGGTATCTCTTTCTATGATCTCGTTTTTTCTACGATTCAATTCGATCTTAAAAGAATCTTCTTTGTTTAAATAAAGAGGGTAATATTTTTCTACAAAATCTTTTATTATATTTATGTTTGTTTCACACACATAATCAATAGGGGCAATTTTAAGGATAAATTGAAAGAAATCGGGATCTTTTTCGAGGATTTTTTTGATCTTTTTTATAACTTCTTTATTCTCAATATTGGTTGCAGCAGTTATTAATCCAGGATATTTGATCCCTGATATAATGGGATATTTATCACCACACATTAACAGAGTAAACCAGATTTCTGCTTTTGCATTCAGTTCGTTAAATCTCGAGGTCGAAACTAATAAATTAAAGTTATTCAATATTTACACCAATTAGTTAATCTTTATTTAATTCAATAAAATCTTCAATTTCCTCTTCTGTTATAATCCCATTTCTCAATATCTTTAACTCTTGTGAGGAGCAATCAATGATAGTTGTCGGAATTCGCGATTTTGTTTTTCCTCCATCAAGTATTAGATCTATTGGTGTTAAAAATTTTTTAACAACTTGATCCCCGCTTATTGATGGAGGTTCTCCAGAATAGTTAGCTGAAGTTCCAATTATTCCACCAAAATATCCTTTTGATTTTAACTTTCTTAGGATAGTTAGGACGATCTCGTTTTCTGGTACGCGTATACCAATTGTATTTTTAAAAGCAGTAACTTCCATAGGAATTATATTCGGTTCTTTTCTTTTCAATATTAAGGTTAATTGACCAGGCCAGAAGCGTTCGGCTAACTTATAACTTGTTTTGTTAAATTTTGCAATTTTTTCTGCTTCTTCAGTATCTGCAACTAATAATATTAGTCCTTTTGATCGATCTCGATACTTAATATCATAGATTTTATTCACTACTTCAAGATCAAGTGGGTTTCCTCCTAGACCATACACGGAATTAGTTGGATAAGCAATTAATTTACCCTCAATAATGTTCTCCACTGCAATTTCGAATATAAATTCTAAATCTTGAATGTTTTTTCCTTTAATTTTTATTAAAAAACCCATGAATATAACTTAACTTTTTTTATCATTAAATAATTTTATTTATACTTAGATAGGGGGTTTGGAAGATTTCTAAATGTAAAATTTCATCTATTTAATAACAATTGGTCTTTTATCTTGCCAAGGAGATATATCTTCGAAAGCTTTTGAGACTTGAAGGACAGTTAATTCATCAAATCTCTTTCCTACAATTTGCATTCCTATTGGTAGCCCCTCACTAGACCAACCACAGGGAATTGTAGCTGCGGGATGACCACTTATATTGAATGGATATGTAAAAGATAACCAGCCTAACAGTGAAACTCTTTTTTCATTTATAATTAAATTTGATTTCATCGTTTCTATATCGTGAATTCCAGATTTACCTATTTCAAACGCAGGACACGCAACAGTTGGAGTTATAATTATGTCAAAATCTCTTAAAAGTCTGGAAATGTCAAGATATATCATTTCTCTTTGGACTTCTGCCATTTTCAGGTCTACTGAGGAAAATCTTAACCCCATATTAATAATCTCTACAAATTCAGGATCCATTTTATCTTTCCATTTCTTCAAAAAAGGTTGAAATGCATAACCAAATCCCGACGCCCAAAAAGTCCAGAATATTGATTCAGGATTTTTCACTTTAAGCTTAGTCTTATCAACTGACCAGTTTAACTGTTCAAATTTCTGAATAGCATCTAAAACTGATTTTTCAACTTGAGGATCGAGTGCTTCCGCAAATCCTAAATCTAAGGAATACCCAATTCTCAATTTTTTAGGTTTATCATCAAGTTTTTCTAAATAACTATAATTTGGTTTAGGTAAAGAGTATCGATCCGAAAAGTGCTCTCCTACCAGCACATCCAATAATAATGCAGCATCCTTGACAAACCTAACAATTGGACCTTTATGAATAAATGTACCAAGATAACCAAATAAAAACATATTACTTTGAGGAACTCGACCAAAAGTAGGTTTGAGTCCATAAGTACCGCAAAAACTACTAGGAATCCTAATAGATCCTCCACCATCTGAGCCTATTGCTAATGGACTCAGTCCAGATGCTACAGCTGCTGCAGCCCCGCCACTAGACCCTCCAGGAGTTTTTTCTAAATTCCAAGGATTTTTGGTAACCCCAAAAATTAAATTATCTGTTTCTCCCTTAAATCCAAAAGCGGGAGTATTTGTTTTACCTAAAATCACAGTACCAGCTTCTCTTGCTCTTTTAACTACTATATCGTCTCTCCGCGGTTTATTATTCTCAAAAATTTTACTACCAAATGTAGTTCGTATTCCTTCTACTTCAGTTTCGTCTTTTATAGAAATTGGAATTCCATTCAAGGTTCCGAATTTCTTACCTTCCTTTACCCTTCCATCTGCTTCTTTTGCCATCTCTCTTGCTAATTCCAGCGTTGGAGTACAATAAGCGTTAATTATTGGGTTTATCTTTTGAATTCTTTCGATGATCGTCTCTATAATTTCTTGAGATGTTAACTCTTGTGTTTTAATTTTTTCTGCCATTTCAAAAGCAGACATGAAACAAATATCTTCCTTCCTCATAATTTCAATCTAGAATAACTCTTCCTTTAAACTTTATTAAAAAAATCCATTTGGATTCATTTGGATTATTGCTTAATTATATAATAAAAAAAGCTTCACTGATGATTTTCTTGGCAGGATAATTCATCAGCGATTTTAGACCACTGAAGATCGAGTATTTCTTGAAGTTCAATTAAGTCTTTTTCAGACAATTTTGAAAATCTTTTTTGTCTCGATAAGTATTCAATTAGCGGAGCTCTTTTTGAGGGATCTAACAAAGGTTTACTTTTTTTTGATAATGTCAATACACCATTTTCGATTTCGTATAAAATCCAAGATCCCGTTTTAACAGCTAATCGAGGAATTTCGATAGCATCTTCGGATGCAATACCCCATCCAGGAGGACACGAGGCAAGAATATGAATATACTTACAACCATCAATAGATTTTGCTTTTTTAAATTTCTCATAGATGTCAAGAGGTTCGCTTACAGAACAAGTAGCAACATAAGGAATATCGTGTGCCGCCATTATTCTAGGTAGGTCTTTCTTATATCGTTCTTTTCCTAATGTGGTTGTAGTTGTTATTGCACCATGTGGAGTACTAGACGATCGTTGAATTCCAGTATTCATATATGCTTCATTATCGTAACAACAATATATGAAATCAGAGTTCCTTTCAGCAGCACCACTTAAACCTTGAATTCCAATATCTGTAGTTCCCCCATCACCAGCAAAAACTAAAGTTGTCATTTTTTCCCAAACTTTGCCTGGAAATCTACGAGCTTTTACTTTAAAAGCTGCTGAAATTCCTGTGGCAGCAGCAGCAGCAGCAGCAAACGCCATATTCATAAAGGGAAAGTTTGGTGCTGTCTTTGGCCATAAACCTACAACAACATTTAAACAACTAGCAGGGGTAACGAGAGAGGTATTTGGTCCAAGAGCTTTCATAGCCCATCTTATAGCTATTTCAAGACCGCAACCAGCACATGTGGAATTCCCTGCTAAAAAATATTCTTCTTGTCCTATTTCTAATGCTTCTTTAATAGATACCATATTTAATCGAGCTCCAATAATCCATCCCAGAAAGTTCCTTCAATCATATCTTTTGGAAACTCTCCAGTTTCATTTAATTTAGTCAATACTTTTAATTGATTTTTTTGTTGTTCTAATCCAACTTCTCTACCACCTAAACCCATTACAATAGGTAAGATTTTTGTCGATGCTCCAGAACCATATAAAACAGCTTTCACTTCACTACTTACGGGCCCCCCAGTCGGAGATCCAAATGCAGTAGCTCTGTCAGCTACGCCAAGAACCTTAACTTTATTAGCAATATGTATTATATCTTCAACTGGAAATGGTCGTAAATATCTTAATTTTACACATCCCACTTTATAGCCTTCATTCCTAAGATCATCGACGGCTTCTTCCATCTGCATGGCAAGTTCACCATAGTTAAGTATAGCAACTTCCGCATCTTTCATTTTATATTCTTCAATTAATCCATTTCCATAAGATCTGCCAAATTTTTTCTCGAATTCTGTGGTAACATCCTTGATTTTTTGCTTTGCTATAGTATGAGCATAGTGAATTTTTAATCTAAATTCATTGTAGAAACCAGATGGCATGATTAGATTCCCGTGCATCATTGGTCTTTCAGGATCGAGAAAAATATGGGGCCATCCTCTCTCATCTGGAAGTGGTGGTAAAAAATCATCTACAGCATCTTGATCCTCTAGAGTTACAGGTTTAGATGTGTGAGATAATGTAAATCCACCATAAGCTACGAATTTAGGCAATAAAATTTCGTGATCTTCGCTAATTTTATATGACATTAAAATGTCGTCATAAATCTCTTGATGACTCGATGCAAATGAAATCATCCAACCAGTATCTCTACAACTTATTATATCTGTGAAATCTGCCCAAATGTTCCATGGAGGGGCAGGTCCTCTCGAAGCAATTGTTGTTACTATAGGTAAACGAGCGCCTGCGGCCCAATGAACCATTTCATACATGTAAAATAATCCTTGTCCAGAAGTAGCAGTGAAAGTACGAGTCCCTGCAGTGCTTGCACCAATAGTAGCAGCCATCACAGAGTGTTCTGACTCGAATTTAAGATATTGAGTCCCAGGCATCTCACCGTTATCAGCAAACTCTGATAGTTTTTCTACCACAGTTGTTTGTGGGGTAATAGGATAAGCACTTATCACTTGGACTCGTGCTGATTTCGCTCCGTAAGCTGCTGCTACATTTCCCTTAATTATTTTAGTTTCTCTTTCCTGTGTAAAATCTTCTTTTGCTTCAACCATATTAAACTTCACTCTCTCTAACCATTTCTATACTTTTTGTGGGACATTCTTTAGCGCATATACCACAACCTTTACAATATACATAATCAACTTCAAATTCTCCTTCTTTATTTCTGATTATTGTACCTTCGGGGCAATACATCCAGCAAATACCACATTTAGTACAAGTATCCCGATCTATAACAGGTTTAAACGTTCTCCAATCTCCTGTGGTTCCTATACTTCCTTTAATAGGAAAGGATATTGGGATTGGAGGTAGGTCTTTCCAATTTTTATATTCTTGAACTTCAGGTCGCTTATCTTTGTCTTCGCATATATTCTTCCATTTCACCTTATTCATTCAAATTCAACCTCCTTAACACTATTGTAAGCTTCGACAGCAACTTCTAAATTTTTCTTACCCCTAGCTTCTCCATATTCGCTATAGATCACTTTTTTCATAGTGTCTAAATTATAAAAGCCAGTTAATTGTCCAAATGCCCCCAGCATTGGAATGTTCAAAATAGGTCCACTCGAATGCATAAATCCTAATTTTATACAGATTCCTGTAGCATCAACAATATAAATTTTTATGTTTTCGGGAAATTCACAAGTATCAATCGGATTTTTTGTATTAATTAATAATGTGACTCCACTTTTTATCGTCTCCAAAACTCTAGGAATATTTAATAGTGAGGGGTCAAAAATTAAAATGTAATCGGGATTTACTACACTATCGTAAGTTTTTATCGTTTTGTTCCTTGATAATTTAGTAAATGCTTGAATAGGTGCCCCTCTCCTCTCTGCTCCAATAATAGGTATCGCAATTGCGTCTTTAAAACTTTCTTCGTAAGCCAATTGAGCTAGAAGTTGACTAGCAGTTATAGCGGTTTGTCCTCCTCGACCGTGAAAGGTAATTTCTATTTTACCATTATCTGTCAATTTTTTCCAACCTTCAATTTATTCGATCTTATAATTTTGATTATTACACAAGCCGTAAAACAATAATATTGTTATTGTTTTTGGATAACTTATAAAATTATCTTAAATAGAACTACTAAGGTAAAGTAACTAGCAATAAATTAAAAATTTCTGGATAAAATTTATAAGTTAGCCACTGAAATTATTGAAAATTAATTATAACGATTACCTAAAATCTAGTAATGTAGAATGTGATTAATTTTGTCAGAAAAATCAAAAAATGAGGAAGAAGAATTTTCATTCAAATGTCCTTCATGTAAAAAGGGTAAAATAAAAATTCATAAAACAACTTATGACGTACCTGACGGAGATAAAATGTTAATTATTAAATTCGAATGTAACGTTTGTAATTTTACTAACAATGATATAATTCCTTTGACTACCAACAATACTCCAGGAATAATGACATTAAGAGTTTCAAATGAAAAAGATTTAAATTCAAAAATCTATCGTTCCCCCGTTGGAAAATTAGAAATTCCGGAGTTGGAATTATTTGTAGTGCCTGGTCCAAACGCCGATTTTTATTACACCAATGTTGAGGGAATATTATACCGATTTGAGAATGCCGTTTTAATTTATCGCAAGAATCTCGAAAAGGACGATGTTCAAATAGAAGAAATTGATAAAATTTTACATGATCTACATAAGGCGTTAAAGGGAGAATTTGCATTTACTTTAATTATTACTGACACAGGAGGAGGAAGTTATATCATTCCTGAAGATGAATCAAAATACTCGTTTGAAAAAGTTGAAAATAAAGAATTAAATTAAAAGTAATAAATAAAATTATCATAATTTCTATATAGATATAAAATCTAAAATATAGATTAAAGAAAGTGTGAAATCAAATGACAATTAAGAAAATTGGAATCCTCACAGGAGGCGGTGATTGCCCAGGTTTAAACTCAGTTATTTACGGAATTATGTTAAAAGCTTACGATGCAGGCATAGAATGCGTTGGAATCCTCAAAGGTTGGAAAGGTCTTATAGAAAATCTAACAATCCCTCTTAACATAGCAGAGCATGATGATTTACATACAATAGGAGGTACAATTTTGTACACAAGCAGAACTAATCCTTTCAAGGGAGTAGAATCTAAAAAAGAAGTTGCTAAGGATTTGGTAAATAAATTAGATGAATTAGGTATTGATGCGTTAATCGCAATTGGGGGTGATGACACTTTGAGTGTTGCTGATGCTATGTGTAAATACGCAAAGGCAAATGTAATAGGATGTCCAAAAACGATCGACAACGATCTAGCGGGAACGCATTACACATTTGGGTTTTGGAGTGCGGTACAACTAGCTTCAAACGCAATGGATAATTTAACTACTACCGCAAGATCTCATCAAAGGGTATTTGTAGTAGAAGTTATGGGAAGAGACGCAGGATTTCTTACATTGTATAGTGGGATTTCTGCTGGTGCCGATATAATATTAGTTCCTGAATCACCGTTTAGTTTAGAAAAGGATGTTATTGATGTGCTTAAAAAAAGAGTTAATGCTGGGTACAAATATCACATAATTGCCACCTCAGAAGGAGCTTATCCAAATTCTGAGTCGTTAAAAAAGGATTTTAAAACAATATCAGAAGAAACGATAGATAAATTACCTAAAGATACATATGGAAACCCTTTACTTGTAAAATTGAATATATCCAAAATAATTGTTGACGAACTCAATTTAAGAGAAGATTTGAAAGAGGAATTTCAGAAAAATGAAGTGGATTTTGAGTGTAGAAGCGTAGTCTTGGGACACACAATGCGAGCAGGAACTCCTAACTCCTTCGATAGAATTTTAGGATTGAGATTTGGATTAGCAGCTATGAATCTTGTTTTGGAAGGTAAATTTGGGAATATGGTTTCGCTTCAGGGGAATAAAATTGAAACGATACCACTTTCAGAAGGTGTAAAAAAGAAATATATTACCTCGGATAGTGATAAAATGGAATTACGAGACCTTTTAGTGAAAATTAGATATCTATCAAAACAGAAATAAATAAGTGAGTTTCTTTTTTTATATATTTTTAGTATAAAAAAGGAATTTTTCAAACCCAATGTTTTTGTATTTAGTTTCTTGATAATATAAATATAATCTCATGTAAAATAAAAGCGAAATTTTCTTAGAAGTTAAATATTAATCTAAATTAAATGAAAATTATGAAATGGAAGAAAATTTTATTATTAGTTGCAAATTATAAGACAACTGGTTATGATTTTTATGATTCTGCCTTCCCTCCTCTAGCCTTTGAATATATTGCGGCTTATATAGAAGATTTAGTAGAAGTGAGAATATTAGATTCAAAAGCTGCTAAATTAAATTTTTCTCAAGTTAAGAAGGAAATTGAAAATTATCAACCAGATTTAGTAGGATTAACAGTTCCAGTTACAAGTGCCATTGATACTGTTTTACAACATGCAAAAATTGCTAAATTATATGGCTCTACAACTGTTATTGGGGGGTGGCATCCAACATTAGCTATTGAGCAAACTTTGTCTTCTCCATGGATAGATATTTTGGTTAGAGGTGAGGGTGAATTTACTTTCCGTGAATTAATTGAAAAGGGGTCTCCACTAAATATACGTGGTCTATCCTATAAAATGAATGGAAAATTAATACATAATCCAGATAGACCATTTTTAGAAAACTTGGATGAGTTAAGGCTTCCGTCTCGCCATTTGGTAAGAAATTATAAATACAAAATATTTAATATGAATATTGACGCGATTGAGACTTCTCGTGGGTGCCCACAAGCATGCAAATTCTGTAGTACTAATGTGGTCTATAATCAAACATGGAGATCTAGATCAGTTGAAAATGTTATAAATGAATTAGAAATAATTTCTAAAAATAAAAAAATTAGTGATATTTTTGTTGTAGATGATAATTTTCTTGTTAATATGACACGTATTGGAAGATTATGCTTTGAAATTATAAAAGGCAAGAGAATGGGAAGAATACGAAAAAATTTATTTTTTTTCTTTCAAGGACGATTAGATTCAATGGCGAGACACCCTAAAGTAGTTAAGTTAATGGCTGAAGCAGGTTTTTGGCTTGTTCTTGTAGGCGTCGAAGCAACTGATGACAAGGGACTCAAAGCAGTGGCTAAAGGGTGTAATATAAATCAAATTAAAGAGGGTATAAAGGTTTTACATGAAAACGAAATAACAGTAATGGGAAATGTTATTATCGGAACTAACCTAAACGATTCTGTAGATGATGTTCTTATAACAATTTATAAAACAGGAGAGTTAAACTTAGATTTACCAAGTTTTACATTGTTAACTCCATTCCCATCAACTAGATTTTACGATGAAATTAAAGAAAAAGATCTACTTTTAACAGAAGAATATAGTAAATTTAATTGGCTTAACCCTGTGATAAAAACCCTAAATCTTAGCCAAGAAATTCTTAAAAAACTATTATTTCTTGGTTTTTATTCAATTGGGTATTATGGAGGAAATACGAGAAATAAATATTATTTACTCCGTAGAACTGTTAGATCAAGAGGAATTTTCTATGTTATCAATCCTTTTAGAGTTTATCGAGCATTCAATTCATATTTTAAATGGAAAAAAATTGTTATAAATAATTTGAGTGGATTAAAAAAGAAAGATGTAAACCAAATAAAAACAGGAAATTTAAACCAAATGAAAGATCTAAAAAATGCTATAAAAAACTATAGGATCTAAAGAAATGGATTATCAAATTTCAAAAAATCATGATTTTACTTGGAAAAAAGTACTATTAATTAAACCAAATTATAGAACCACTGGCTGGGACTATTATAATATGGATTTTCCTCCAATTAATCTGACTTATATAGCTAGTTATTTGACTGATTTAAATGTAAATGTAGAAATTCTTGATACAAAAGTGAAAAACTTAACATTTAGTCAGATTAAGAAAAAAATTGAAAAATTTAATCCAGATATTGTTGGTATTTCAGTTTTTGTATCTGCCGCATTAAAGAACTCAAATAATATTGCAAAAATTGTAAAAGAAGTTAATCCAAATTGTACTGTAGTATTTGGTGGGAGACACCCTACATTCGAACCAGATTCAACAATAAATATTAATGAAGTTGATATACTAGTAAGGGGCGAAGGAGAGTTAACATTTAGAGAATTAATCATTAAGGGTACCCCTAAAAGTGTAAAAGGGATTTCGTATAAATCTAATGGGAAAGTAATTCATAATCCTGATAGACCATTAATAAAAGATTTTGAAAACATTAGATTTCCCGCAAGAGAACTCACAAAAAATAATAAATATAAAATGTTTACAGTAAGATTAGAAACAGTGGAAACCTCTAGAGGTTGTCCTTATACTTGTAAATTTTGTACTACTCATGTTTTCAATAAAAATTTATGGAGATCGCGTCCTGTTGAAAAAATAATAAAAGAATTAAAGATTATCTCACAGAATAGAAAAATTACAGATATTTTTTTTGTAGATGATAATCTAACTGTGAATACTACAAGAATTGAAAATTTATGTGATAAAATAATTGAATGTAAACAAAAAAAAGAAATTAATGATTTTAAATTTTTTGCGCAGATAAGAGTCGATTCTATTATAAACGCACCTCAAATGGTAAAAAAGATGAGAAAAGCAGGATTTTGGGTGGTTTTTATAGGGATTGAAAGTGTAAATGAAGAATCTCTTAAAGAAATGAGAAAGGGATTTGAATTTAAAAAAGTAATTGAAGGGCTTAAAATTTTACATGAAAATAATATAATTGTAATTGGGAATTTGATAATTGGGATTGATTTAAAAGAAACAGAAAAAGAAGTTATTAAAGAAATTAAATTTATGAAAACTGTGGATGTAGATATAGTGAGTTTTGTGTTATTAACTCCATTTCCCGGAAGCGATACTTTTAAAGAACTGGATGAGCAAGGATTAATAATATCTAAAGATTGGTCTAAATATACAGTTTTTTATCCTGTTATTAGAACTCATCAATTAAGTCCAAAACAATTATATGAACTCTTATATTTCTCTTTTAGAGAATTAAAATATATTAATAACTTGAAAGATTTAGGTCATCGTCTAATTAAAACTCGAGGATTGTTATTTATTTTGAACCCTAGAAGATTGTTAACATTGATCAATTCTTTCTTAAAAGTGAGAAGTTTATTCAAAGAATTCAAGAAGAGCTAAAATCTCTTTTGTTATTCGCTTATCGCATTGCTAACTTTTTTTACTTAACTTGTAATAATAAAATATAATAGAATTATTTAAACTATGAATGAAATTAGAGGAACTCTTTTTGCCATTATAAAGGGAAAGGGAACACTATCAGAAGGACCTGAATATTTCATTAAACCATTGGATCATGACAAAGACAGATGGTCAGAAATAGTTGTTAGGAAAAAAACTCATATGTGGGAAAAAGATCCTGAATTGCATAGATTTTTAAATAAAAAAGTGTTGATATTCGGAGAGATAATCGAGACAAAGAATACTATTACTGTTGACTATTCAAAAGTAGAACAGATAGAATGAGGTATTGTTTAAATATCATCCTTCTTATCCGTAGTGTTTTTCTTCCTCGTGTTCAGCGTCTATAGCGTCTAGTTCCACATCGCGACCAATCCATTTTTCGCTTAAAATTTCCTTGTAATACTCGTGTTGGATAATTAAATTCATTATTTCTGTAGTTCCGGTCCAAATCTCTCCTATACGAGCGTCTCTCAAAAGGCGTTCTATTGGATACACGGTTGTATATCCGATACCACCCATTATTTGCATTGATTTGTTAATAACTTTCCAGCATGCTTTAGTTGAAAATTTTTTGGATTCAGAAACTAATCTTCTTTGAAGAGCGGGTGGCGCTCCTGCATCTATAGATTTCGCTGTATTAAATACAATTGCTCTTGTTGCATCTAAATAAGTAATACAATCCGCTATCATGAAGTGAACAGCTTGAAAATTCTTTATAATCTGTCCAAATGCTTTTCTTTTTGTGCTATATTTGGTTGCTATTTGAAAACAAGCACGTGCCAATCCAAGAAAACCAGACGCTGTAGTTAATCGTTCTGGAACCATCATGTGGTAAAATATTTTACCCCCATCTCCTTCCTTCAGAATTAAATTCTCCTTAGGGACTTCTGCGTCTTTAAAAACTATCCTACCTGCTCCACCGCCCCTAGTGCCTAATAAACCGTAAATATATGCAGCATCTACTGCATCACTTTTATCAACAATAAATAAGCTTAAAGAATCGCGAGTAGGGGCTTTAGTATTGGTTTTAGCGTAAACCAAAAAGAAATCAGCACCTTCAGCTCCAACAACGAATCGCTTTTCTCCGTTTAATATATAATAATCTCCTTCTTTTACAGCTGTGGATGTAGCTCCAAAAAAATCAGACCCGCCTCTTGGTTCAGTTAGTGCTTCAGCTGTAAATTTTTTGCCCTCACACATGGGTTTAAGGTAGTTAAGTTTTTGTTCTTCGGTACCAAATTTATTAATAGCCTCTCCACAGATGCTTGGTAATGAAAATAAACAAGCTAGAGAACTTCCTAATACACCTATTTCTTCTTGAGCAATTATTTCACTTTCCCAATTCAATCCACGACCTCCATATTCTTTTGGAAACCTGATACCTATTAAATTTTGTCGGGCTAGAGCAAGTAACCATTCACTTGGGTATTGTACTTCATCTTTATCCATTTTTTTTAATAAAGAAGGAGGTACCGCATTCTTTACAAACTCTCGAATTTCATCTCTAAATTTCATATTTTCTTCGCTTAACAAATAATCATACAATTTTTTTCCACCTTGGTTGATTAACACCACAAATAATTAATGATAGGTTTAATAAAAATATTAAATAGATTTAGGTTTATTGGTTGACAATAATTAGATTTTAACATAATCTTTGTTGATTATTCTATTTTTCATATTTTATAGTTAGGTTTTTTTTAAGGATAAATTCATAAAAAGATGACAATTAATGCTCAATTTCGAATATAACCTTAAGATACTCGTATTTGGAATTAAGTAATTTTAGTATTTTATTCGCAAGAAATCTTAGGTTTTGCGAGTGCAATGGTTTCTCTTCTGCTTGTTCATTGTAAAAATCATGAATCATCTTTCTTGCTTCATTTACCCCGTTAGTTTCATAAAATTTTTCCCAATGAGTAGAGATTCTGCAGAGCTTTTTTATCTTCTCGTCTGAATATTTGGATTTATCAAAAATAAGATCTTTATGCTTTCTGATAGCCTCGCCGACTTTTTCAAGATGGTCTGCAATAGCAAAGGAGTAACGGCAAATACTTATTAAATTAGATGTGGTTCTAGTATTTCGCGTATTAGCTGCCTGTTCAAAAGAATTCCATGCATCTAACCACTCATCTTTATGAACACCTTCAATACCATTGTTTACCATTGCTACATTTATAACATCGCTTAAATCTACATCGTGACCTCTTTTAATTTTTTTATCAAAAATTTCTTTTAAACTTGAACCTTCGAGATAACTACCCGCTCCAAAATCGAGTAGCTGATTAAGGTTATTTGCAGCAAAAAGAGTTTCACGCCTCTTTTCTTTAGTTTCAAATTTATTCCATTCTACGGTTTTTTCCCATTCTCCTGTCTCTTTATTTTTTATAAAACTGCACTCCTTTAAAGAAGAGTCCAATAAATTAGTCTGAAACATCCAAAAATCGATGTCATCTGTAAACCTTTTTCTTCTCCAATCCCGGGTTGTATATTTACCTAAATAGAGTTTTAACGTGCCTCTGACTGACGATAATTTCCCCTTTTTTAATACTAAACGAGCATCTTCACAATAATGGTGATTAGGATCTTGCGAACATAGTTCAATTTTCTTGAGAACTTTTCTCGCTTCACTCGCCACTATATCACAGGGGATGCTACCATCTGAAGGATACGCTCTAGATCCACCTTCAATAAAGTTTTCAAATAATTTGAAATCGTCTTCTGGTATGGTGTACCAAGGATTATTAAAATCAGTTTTACTAAAGATGTAATGAATAAAACCCATTTCGTCTTTCAGAGTTTTATCGATAAGAGGTGACACATCCCTAAGGTTATCTCCTTCCTTTATTACATCAGCTTTTACATCCCAAATTCCATTCATTTAATCATCTCGTTTAGTATTTAACAAAGGAATAAGAGTAATATTTCTTAAATCTTATTTTTATATTTTAAACCATTATTCTTTAGTAAATATTAAAATTAAAAGGATATTATAAATTAGTTTTAAAATATCATGAGCAATTTCTTTTCAGTCTTCGCATATACGCCGTGGGATAATCTTAACGCAAAAGTTTTGACCGAAGTTAAATTGTTATCACTAAAAAATATAATCAAAACTTTTCCCGTAATTGAACCAGGATTTTTTGACGATTTACTCTCTAATATGTATAATTTTAACCATTATTCATGGGTGGAATGTATCAAAAGAATCGTCGGACCTAATAAGGAGGATTACGATATAAAACCTTGGAACTTTATTTGGGGAATGGATCAAGAAAGGAGAATGTTCCAATTCCTCATCCAAAAAGTTAAAGAACACTCAAAGGATTCGCAAGCAATATTAGTAGCTTTAGCCCCTCCAGAATTAGCTAAATTATTTGAGCAATATAAAGAAGGAGCTATATTAAGAACATTATCTTTACTAAACAATCCGAAAGAAATGAAATTTTTAATGGTTTTAGCTCCAAAAGGAAAATCTATTGCTGAAGAACAACAGTTGCTGCAGATAAATAAGCAGGATTTAGAGAGATTGAAATTCGTTAATACTTTGAAACAAATGCCCAATATTAAAGGACATTGGTTTCCAACATCTGATGTTAAGTGCCCAATTTGTAATGGTCCCCTTACACAAGTTTATATTCCTAAAGTTGGATTAGTGTGTCAACAATGTGGGTTTAAAAAAGTGAAATAAAAAAAGTTTTTTCTTATAATCGTTAATAATAGTTTTTATTTCATAATACAATCTATTACATATCATTAAAACTAAATATACAAAGATGTTTAGTAATTATGTTTGTTGCAGCACTCGACCTTGGAACTACAGGATGTAGAACGTTTATTTTTGATATGTCTGGTTCAATAATATCAAGTGACTACCAAGAGTGGGAGAGTTTTTATCCAGTTCCTTCTTATGTGGAGCAAGACGCTAATTCGTGGTGGGAATCATTAAAGAAAACTATCGAAATAGCTATTAAAAAAAGCGGAATCGATAAATCAGATATTGTAAGTCTTTCTGTTACTAATCAGCGCGAAACAATTGTTCCTGTAGATCGAGAAGGTAACCCTTTACATAATGCGTTAGTGTGGCAAGATCGAAGAACCACTAACCAAGTTGAGTTCATTAAGAAAAAGATAGGAGAAGATAAAATATATAATACTACGGGGTTAATTATTGATCCTTATTTTTCTGCCACAAAAATTTTATGGTTCAAAGATGAAAAACCAGAGATATATCAAAAAACCCATAAATTCTTACTTGTTTCAGATTATATTATCTATAAATTAACTGGAAATTTTTATACAGACCACTCAAACGCTTCGAGGACGATGCTTTTTGATATTAATAAATTCAAGTATTCAGATGAGATCGCCTCTGAACTTGAAATTGACTTGGATAAAATGCCAGAACCCTTAGAGAGTGGAATCGACATAGGAGAAATCATAACTGAGGATACATTATTTGACAAAAAGACTTTAGTAATAACTGGAGCAGGTGATCAGCAATCAGCGGCACTGGGAGTAGGAGTTGTCTCTCCAGGAACCATTAAAGTCACGACTGGAACTGGAAGTTTTATATTAGCTTATTTAGAACAACCTAAACTTGATCCGAAAAAGCGTGTTTTATGCAGTTGTCATGCAATTCCTGGCGCATGGGTTCAAGAAGCTAGTATTTTTACAACTGGAGCCTTTTTGAGGTGGTTTAGGGACGAACTAGGGGCACAAGAGTGTGAACAGGCTGAAAAACTAAACCAAGATCCGTATGTTATATTAACTGAAGAAGCTGAAAAGTCACCCATTGGAGCTAACTCGCTATTAGCAATCCCGCATTTGGTTGGTGCTGGAGCACCTCATTGGAACCCGTATGCACGAGGTATAATATACGGTTTATCATTAGGTCATAAAAGAAGAGATATTATACGATCTATTATGGAGGGTGTGGCATTTGAAGTAAGAAAAAATATTGAAATCTTTAGAGAGTTAGGAATAGCTCCAAAAGAATTAAAGTTAACTGGGGGTGGGTCTCGCTCAGATTTTTGGAATCAAATCTACTCTGATGTTATAGGTATAACTTGTGTAAGAAATGTAATTGAAGAAGCTACATCTTTAGGAGCGGCAATTTTAGCAGCAACAGGTGCTGGATTGTTTCCTGATCTTATTAAAGCTACTGAAAATATTTGTAAGGTGGATAAGAAATGGATTCCTAATATATCTCATCAGAAGGTATATAATGAGATTTACAATTTGTCAAATAATTTATATTCGTATTTAAATGAAAAAAATTTCTTTAAAACATTCATCGAAACGCTCCAACATAAAGAAACCAATTAAAGCTTTCACTTCGAGGTCTTTACTTCAAATTTAAGCTAAAATACTCAATTTTATATATTTAGAATATTATAAATTTTTTATATAAAATAGATTGGTGGAAAAAATGGAAGAATCATATTCAAGTTCTGAAGAAATTTATCCTTCAAACCAAAGAGTAGTAGGGAATATATTTTACATTTTTATCGTTCTTGCTTGCTTGACTTGCATTACGGGAGGTATCTGGTCAATATTTGACTTTATAATGCCAACTGGGAAGTTAGATGTTTTCTTAGCGTTTAGTTTAGGATCCCAAATTGCTATAATCGCGGGAATTTTAGCGGGACTGTTTTTTCTTTTGATATTTTTCTTTGGATTATTTAAAAAAGGAAGAAAATGGGTGTTACACTTCATTTTCAATGTAAGAGAAATTGAAGAAAAGTATAAAAATCGTATTGATGTTAAAATTGCTGCTGGGGGTCTGTTAATAAGTGTTATGGCAGTTATTGTTGGTATTATAATCTCATTAATTCAAGAGATAGGTTCTAGCGAAAGTTCACCTTTTTTTGTATTTTTAATCTTATCTCCAACAGGTAATAAGATTCTATTCGCAGGAATTGCGGTATTTGCGATTTTAGCAATTACCTTATTTATGATCTACTTTTGGAAAAACGGATACTATGTAATATTAAGAATAATGGGAAAATTGGAAAATTAGAGCCTAAACGTAATTTCATCCATATTTTTTTTCTAATATACTTTCTTTTTAAATCAGTAAATTCTGTCTCTTGTCTATATTTATTAATATTTTTACTTATCTAAATTCAATGTCTCTAAAGCTTGGTATAGTATTTAATTTTCTTCAATTACCTGATGTTTCAAACTATCCTTTTGTAATAAATAAGAGAACTGGTGGATTACTCGTTAAAAAAGGATTATTTGTATATACTAGATCTATTGAAGGTTATTTAATAGGCATAATTGAAAAAATTGTCCTTTTAAACGAATATTTCTCTGATGCGCTTACAATTAAAGCTTATAACAGTGAAACTAATCCAAATATTCTAAAAGGACTCTTTCCTAGTGACGATTTTGAATATGCTATTGCAATTGTAAGAAACTTAGGAATAGTAGAATTCAATGACTCTAATGAAACAGATTTGAGAAGGATAAAGAGGATGCTGTATCCCGCAAGTCCAGGCAAAGAAGTATTTATAGTTGAAAAAGAAATCCTAGAAGTTTTTATTGGTATTAATCGTACACATGGATTAAATATCGGAAAAGTTAAAGTATCTGACATCGAAGCCTTTATCGATATGGATCGATTACTAAACAAACATTTTGCAATTCTCTCAATCTCGGGAGGAGGCAAAAGTTATCTTACTTCAGTATTGATAGAAGAATTGTTAACAAGAGAAAACGGTTATGGAACACCAGCGATCATTATGATTGATGTACACGGTGAATATAGTTATCTTAAAAATATTCCTGAGTTAAAAAGTAAAGTTAAAGTTGTAGACACTTCGTACTTTCAAATTTCAACCCCTAGTTTAGGTGCTTATAGTTTTAAAAAATACCAAGAACAAATATCTCATGTTCAATTAAGAGAGTTAGCTAAATACATTAAGACATTGAAAAGAGATAATGATTTTAAAAAAAAATATACACTTAATGAAATTATTGAAGAAATTGAAAATGATTCAGAAGGCGGTAAAAATACTAAACAAGCTTTGATAGGGTGGTTATCTGAATTAGACCGGTTAAAACTGTTTGGACCGCAAGAAAATCCAGTTATAAATAATTTTGTGAAGCAAGGAGAAATATCAATTTTCAATCTTCAAAATGAAATTTCAATTCGTAAAAAACAGATAATTGTTGATTATATCTGTACTCGTTTGTTTTATTTAAGAAGAATGAATGAGATTCCTCCTTTTTTATTGATAATTGAAGAATCACACCAATTCTGCCCAGAAGCGGCTCATTCTAAAGCAATTTCAAAACATATAATTGAAACAATTGCAAGAGAAGGAAGGAAATTTATGGCATGCTTATGTTTAATAAGTCAGAGACCTAAAAAGTTAAGCACTACTGCTTTATCGCAAACCAATTCGAAATTAATTCTAAATATTAAAAATCCTTACGATTTAAAGCATCTGATGGACAGTTCTGAAGCAATTACTAAAGAATTCTCTAATATGATTTCAAGCCTTGGCGTTGGTGAGATGTTATTAATGGGAAATGCCGTAAATTATCCAATATTTGTGGATATACGAGAAAGAAGATTTAAATCTCCAACGGAACACGCAACTTTAGCTCAAGAATGCATTAACTGGAAAAAGGTCCACTCAATTTAAACCTTCCATTATTTCACTTCTAATTTCTTGATTTCTTTTGTTCAGCACAATCATTTTTTTAGTGTTTGAAACCCTAAATACATTAATTATACTTCGACTTTCCAGTTTCATTAGGAGCTCTTCCAACATTAATGATTGAATATATGGGAATTCTTTCTTAAGTAGTTCTTCTAAACGTTTATCTAAAATTTCGCCTTTATTTTTTATCAAAATATCTATTAAAGAATTTACGATAGGTTTTTGATTCCATCTGTGGTTTTCGATAATAAATCACCTTTTACTAAATTTAATTTGGAATTTATTTGTTACAATAATATAAAATAATATCCTACAAATTAATTTTTGGAATATTACACAACCATCTGATCTTCTTTTGATTGTTCAATAATTCTAGTTTTTAATTTTTTTCCAAAATCTTCATACCACTTACTTATTTCTGGTGTAATACTCGGGTAAATCGACTCTGTTGCCGCTTTAAAGTGTTCCTCAGAAATTTTCCTTGCTTTCATATTATCTCTTAAAGCAATCATGCCAGCTTCACGACATAAAGTTTCTAGATCTGCTCCAGTGAAACCCTCTAGCTTCTTATTTAACGCATTTAAATCAATATTAGCTGCTAAAGGCATGTTTTTGGTAAAAATTTTTAAGATTTTTTCTCTTCCATCTTCATTAGGAGCGGGAACGAGTAGTATCCTATCAATTCTTCCTGGTCTTATTAAAGCAGGGTCTAAAATGTCGGGGCGGTTTGTAGCAGCAATCACTATAATATCTTTTTTTACTTCTAATCCATCCAATTCAGTTAAGAATTGCGAGAGAACTTTTTCTGAAACTCCTGAATCGGTAGTGTGTCTACCTCTACTTGGAGCTATCGAATCAAATTCATCAAAAAAAATAATACAGGGTGCTGCCATTTTAGCTATTCGGAATACTTCACGAATTGCTTTTTCGCTTTCTCCAACATATTTTGAGAGCAATTCAGGTCCTTTAATTGATATAAAATTTGCTTTACTTTCGGTTGCTACTGCCCGAGCTAAAAGTGTCTTTCCACATCCAGGGGGACCATAAAGCAGAATTCCTCTTGGAGGAGTTATTCCCATTCGCTCGAATATTTTAGGATGAGATAAAGGCCAATCAACAGATTCTATCAACTTTTGCTTTAAATCTTCCAATCCACCTATCTGATCCCAAGTAACATTTGGTATTTCGACGAACACTTCTCTTATTCCAGAGGGCATAACTTCTTTTAAAGCTTCCTCAAAATCAGCTTTGGTAACCTCTATTTGTTCAAGCAATTCTTGATCTATTATTTCTGAATCTAAATCAATCTGTGGGAGATATCTCCTAAGTGCTGACATTGCTGCTTCTCGACATACAGCAGAAATATCAGCCCCTACAAATCCATGAGTAACATTAGCAAATTCTTTTAAGGAAATTTTTTTGTCGAGAGGCATACTTCTCGTATGAATTTGGAAAACTTCTCTTCTCCCTTTCTCATTTGGAACTTTTATTTCTATTTCGCGATCGAATCTACCTGGACGCCTTAATGCGGAATCCAAACTATTGGGTCGATTAGTTGCACCAATTACTATCACTTTACCTCTACTATGCAACCCATCCATTAATGCTAATAATTGAGCTACAACTCTTCTTTCAACTTCTCCAGTAACAGTTTCTCTTTTAGGTGCGATAGCGTCAATTTCATCAATAAAAATTATTGAGGGGCTTTTTTCTTCAGCATCAATGAATATTTTACGTAATTTTTTTTCTGACTCACCATAAAACTTGCTCATTATTTCTGGACCATTGATTGAAATAAAAAAGGCTTCGCTTTCGTTTGCTACGGCTTTAGCTAATAGAGTTTTACCGCACCCTGGAGGACCTCTTAATAAAACACCTTTTGGAGGGTCAATACCCAAACGCTTAAATAATGAAGGATGCCTTAATGGGAGTTCAACCATTTCTCTCACTCTTTGTATTTCACGATCTAAACCTCCAACATCCTCATATGTAACATAATCTGCCCCCCGCTCTTCATCTTCAGTAATGTGTTCACTTATGTGAAGCGATGTTTCTGGTTTAATAGTACAAATTCCACTAGGTCTCATACTTATGACCTTAAAAGTAATTTCCCGGCTGATGCCTATTGATATAAATATGAAATCATCAATAGTAACGGGGTAATTACTTAATTTTCGTTTAACGAAGGTTTCAAACCTTGGGTTTGATTTTATTTTAACACTAATTGGCGCTAAAACGATACTTTGAGCGGAATGAGTTTTTATTTTTCTGATTTGAATTGTATCGTCAATACTCGTTCCGATATTCTTTTTCAATCTAGAATCAATGCGTACGATCCCTAAACCACTATCTTGAGGATAACTGGGCCAAGCTATTCCAGCACTCTCTTTCTTTCCAACTAGGGCGATGACATCACCTGTTTTTATATCTAACTTTTCCATGGTTTCCTGATCAATTCTAGCTATATTTCGACCAATATCCCTTTTTTTTGCTTCCTGTACTCGTAAAGATACTATTAGATTATCATCGCCATTTGAATTGTTATTGTCGTTCTCTTTTGCTGACATTTTAGATCCTTTAATACTATTTTGAGTATTCTAAAAATATGAAAGAATGATTTTGTAAAAATTTTTGCTTTTTTTTATGGTAGATTTTAATTTTTTTTGAAGAAACTATCTAATGAAACTTGTGTTTTGGAAGAAGTCTGTTTTATTAGGCGTTCAATCGCATTTTCGACCCTTTGCTTTGAAAAATTATGTTGTTCTATCAGAAGTTCTTCGACTTTTTCGTATTTAATTTTTTCCCAGATTATCTTTGGATAGTCTTTTTTTATATCGGGGTATAAAAAGATCTCTTTTATTTGTTCAATAGTACTTCTTTCCACATGAATTTCTATATTTCCAACTTTAATTTTATTATTTATGATATTATCTAATGAACCGAACTTTCTAATAAGTTCGAGAGCTTTATACTGTCCTATCCCTTTAATACCAGGATAGAAATCAGTTCCTATTAATATTCCCATTTCTATTAACTGTTCGCGAGTTATGTTTAAAGTTTCAAGAAATTTTGATAGGGAAATGTACTCGATATCAAGGGTAACGGTTGTGTTTTTAAGTTTCTTACTCCGGCTAACAGCAAAATTTCGTATTAACCTCTCTCCACCAAAGAGTAATGTATCGTAGTCTTGAGAAGCACATGCCCAAGCATCACCGTTTTCGACTAAAAAAGCAGATTGAGATTCACCTTCAGAAGTAGCGTCAACGATGGGTATTCCAAGATATTTTAATAATTTCTTACTCTCCTCTATCATGTTAGTATCCAATTTAGAAGTCATCTGAGCATATTTTTTAGCTTCTCTAAAATCCCCATCCTCTTGTGCTTTGATCATTTTATTCTCAGCTTCCTCTTTGATTTTTCTTCTTTCTAATATAGTCTCCATTTTTAGGTCAGAAGGAATTCCATCAAACACATAAATAGGCTTTATACTATGCTCTAAAAAATTAATTGTCCTATAGAATAATCCGGATAGATGAGAAGTTATATTTCCATTGTAGTCCTTTAATGGAGTTCCATCTTTTTGCCTAATAATAGCTAAAAACTGGTATATCGTGTTAAAGGCGTCAATAGCAATTTGTTTATTTAATAAATTATCAAAAGTTATAGTTCTCCTTACTTCTTTTACTAGTTCGTTTATTTTAATGCCCATGGTTTATCTTTAATTTTTTATCAAATAATTATCTAAGTTTTATTCTATATATCTTATACTATAATTTTTCCTTTTTCAACAAACGCTTCTTCAGTTGCAATCCACACCTTTCACATTTTTTATATAAATCTTCTGGGTTGTGTAGTGTTTTGCAATAAGGACAATACACTTCGAAGTACATTCTCTCCTCTATTCCTTTTTTATATAAAGGTTTGAATCTAATTTTTAACATAGTACATAAATTTTCCATGGAATAATCATTAGTGTATAGCATGATATCTTCCGGGTATGTGTCCATTAATTCTAATACTAAACCCATTAAACTGATGTCGTTCTTAGATAAAACCTTAGTAGTACCAGTTGATTTGGATTTTTCCTCAACTATGTTTATGTATTTATCCTTGCTTTTCTTAACGACTAGTTTTCCAGTCTCAATAGCTAATTCTACTCTTCGTAAAATATTTCTATTTCGATTGATATAATTTGGTACTTTTAACTCTTTCACAATCTCTGGTGTTGTGAAAATTCTTTCAGTAAAGTAATTAAAATCTACGCCAGTTAAAAAAATATTTGTATCAAAAACTAGAATTAAATTCTTCTTCTGGGCTGTCGTCTAAAGGCACCTTTACAGTTCTAATTATTTTTTTCCTCAATCTTCGGACATAATTATCACTAATACTTTTAGAAAGACGAATAAAATGTGTATGAGAATTTGCTTTACGTACTCTAATTATTGATTTTGGTTGGATATCTTTTAAAGATTTTTGGCCATCTATAATAATCATAGCAGTTAATCTTGGTCTTAAAAGTTGGATTTCAACTTCACTTTCTATTGGTAGTACAATAGGTTTCAAGCCTGATCGAGCAAAACTATTTAACGGTGTAATTTGCATTATATCCATCGTTGATTTAACAATCGCACCACCTGCGCTAAGGTTATATGCAGTAGAACCAACAGAAGTAGATATAATAAGTCCATCTAAATAACTACGATTGAGATAACACCCGTCTATTTTTATAGATGCCAAAAGAATTTTTGAACTCTTTGATGAGATTATTAAAATTTCGTTTAGAGCATTGCTCAATCGAATTTCTTCAGAATCCTTTAATATAAAAGCAGCTATTTTGGAGCATTCTTCAATTAAAAAATCTCCTTTTAAAACGCGATTTATATCATTAAAAACATTCCTTTCATTTGTTTCATCTAGGAATCCTATGGATCCAATGTTAACGCCTAGTATGGGAGGTGCTTCCCTTGGCGGCAATCCGCCTGATACTCTTAATATAGTTCCATCACCCCCTATCGAGATTAAAAATTTTGTGTTATCCTTCGTCATTTCCTTTAAATCTTTTCCACTATGCGGAAAGATTTTAGGTGCAATTCTAGTCTCCATTTGAACAATTTCGCCCTTTTTGACTAAATATTCGAAAATCTTCTTTGTTAAATTAATCGCTCTCTCTGAGTCCATTCTGCAAGCTAAAGAAATTGGTTTTTTTTCCATGTTTCTCAGGCACCTTTAAGGGAACTTCTATCTAATCCAAAAAAATTTTAAAAATATATTAATTGAAAAAAGCTTTATGAATTCTAATTTATTATAATTCTAGTAATTAAGGTTTTACTCGCTAATTTCCAGTACTCTATCTGTGCTACTGACATCTTTCCGGGATCTACTTGTAATTCTTTTAGTTTTGAAACCAAATCCTCATCAACAGGCCAATTCACATCCATAGATTCATAACTTTCAATATCCATTATATTAATTGATGTATCTTCAATAAAACTAATCTGAGCGGTACCCTTGATTATCTCGGGAATGTCACACATATGACCAGAGGGTATTGTAAGAGATCTCTTATTATTGTCAAATACTCCGATGCATACCACTCTTACTTTTGCATGTCCGTGCTTTCCTGATTTACTCCTTTCAGTTGCTTTAATTATGCATGGTTCATCATCAACCATCATATATTGTCCCGTTTTTAACTTCTGAATTTCTGTTCTTCGAATACTCATATTTTAAAATCTCTTTTTTTTTCTGTATTATTTATAGGTAATATTTATTATTTTCACATATCTTTTTTTATATTATATTATAATCATTTAAAAAAAAATATTAGTTTTTGTTTATTTTAATTACTAAATTATAAATGCAATTTCATTTATACTATGGTGTTTAAGAAGTTAGGGAAAGATTTAGAATCGATAATGCGAAGTTTACGAGGATTACCTAAAATTGACAAAGATCAAATCAATAAAATAATTCAAGATTTGCAAAGAGCTTTATTAAGTGCTGATGTAAAAGTAGAATTAGTCTTCCAGATGACTGAAAATATCAAAAAGGAAGCAATGAACACGGATTTAAAACGAGCGAGAAGAAAAGACTTCATAATTAAGCTCGTTCATGATGAGCTAGTGGAAACAATCGGAGGGAAATCTGCCCCTATAAGAATAAAACCAGGAAAGAGCAATGTTATTCTACTTGTGGGAATCCAAGGTTCAGGTAAAACTACTACCATTGGCAAGTTAGCGCGATTTTATAAGAATAAAGGATATAAAGTAGCCGCAGTTACTACTGATACATGGCGTCCCGGGGCTTACGAACAATTAGTACAGTTAACAGACCAAATTGGAGTTAAATGTTATGGTAATCCGAATGAAAAAAATGCGATAAAACTTGCAATTAGAGAAACTAAAAAAGCCATAAATGACGAGCATGACATAATAATTGTAGATACTGCTGGCAGACATAAAGAAGAAAAAGAATTAATGAGAGAGATGGAAAGGATCGAATCAAGTTTAAAACCTAATGAAGTTATCTTAGTAATAGATGGAACTTTAGGGCAACAAGCTTATTCACAAGCAGAAGAATTTGCTAAATCTACAAATATTGGCAGTATAATCGTTACCAAATTAGATGGAACAGCAAAAGGAGGTGGAGCACTTTCTGCTTGTGCTGCCACTAATCAATCCATAAGATTCATTGGAGTTGGTGAAAAATTAGAAGATTTCGAAGAATTTGATCCAACTACATTTGTAGGCTCTCTACTAGGCGTTCCTGATATTGAAGGCTTGGTCAAAAGGGTACAAGAAGCTGAGATTGATGTGGATCCTGATTTAGTTAAAAGGATGATGAAAGGAAAATTCACTCTCGAAGATCTTTATTATCAATTAAAATCTATTAAAAAAGTGGGTAAAATGAAACAAATTTTAGCAATGATGGGAGGGGGTAATATTCCTGAGGCGTTAACTGATGATGCTGAAAAAAATTTAGAAAAGTGGGAGGTTGTTTTAAATTCCCTTACCCAAGAAGAAAAGGAAGATCCGAAAATTATCAAAAAAACAAGAAAAAGAAGAATTGCTATTGGGAGTGGTACTGATTACACTACAATAAATAAAATGCTTGATCAATATAATCAAATGAAAAAATTCATGAAAAAAGCGCTTCAAATGCAGAAAAAAGGAAAAGGAATTCCTGGTATGCCAGGAATGGGAAAGGCAGGAGCCCAATTCATGGATAAGTTAGGAAAAGACTATAAATTCTAAATATAATATCTAGACTTGATAAATTTGGATTTTTTAATCTTTGTAGAACGCATTTCTAAATATACTAAAAGCGATATTGACGAAGGAAAAACTCCCCTCGATATATATATGCTATGCGCTTCTATAAGAGAATCTTTTTGTATCTCTTATGCAATAAGAAAAAATAATATTTTATACATATATATTGAAACAGATCACCTTTTTATAAAGATTGAAGGTAAATCTGTGAGATATTTAGGTTCTGATGAGAGATCCCAAGCTTTACTTTTATTGAGAGCTTTTATGAAAATAGAAACCAATGAAAATTATAACGGTCGAGAATGGATCAGGTCAACTCCAGGGATATATGTTAAAAAGTTGCCTAGCTCAGATTTTCTTTTGGAAAACATTAATGGTAACTTTAATGATAATAGGATATTTATTACTGATATTTCTAAAGAAAATTTTAAACAAAATGTTAAGTATGGAAAGAACATTGATGAGAATAGCTCACAATGCTATATTTTTTCATTCTCTCCTCAATCTATCCCTTTTCTTAAGTTTTTACAAAAAGTTAATGAAGAGTATAGTTTAAAAAATATTGATCTTTCAAAAATAAGAGGAATTGAAAATAAAATCTTATATATAAACTTCTTATATGATCACAAAAATTACTATAAAGTTGAGATAGATCGATGATCTTAAAAAATGGGCTTATATATGCTGAAGGTTCGCTCCGTAATGGCGTTATTTTAATTCTTAAAGGTGTAATAAGATCAGTTATATACGATATAACCGAGGAGATTCTACAATCGATAAGGAGTCAAAATATAGACGGAATAGAAATTAATTGTGAAAACAGAACGATCATACCTGGAATAATTGATATACATTCCCATTTAAGGGATATGGGACAAAGTGAAAAAGAAACATTCTTAACAGGAACTTTAGCAGCAGCTTTCTCTGGAATAACAACTGTTTTTACTATGCCTAACACAAAACCCCCAGCTATAAGTGCAAACCAAGTTAAAAAATGGATGAAAAAGGCACGCAATAATATACATGTAGATGTAGGATTTATAGCGGGGATTCCAAGAGATTTCAATTTCGAAGAAATAATTTCTATTATTGAATTAGGTGTTATAGGCTTTAAAATTTACCCTTTAAATTCTTTAAACGGTATCGATTGGACAGATTACTTAAATGTTCAAAAACTTCTTAATATATCCTCAAAATTCCAACTTCCGATATTTATTCATCCAGATTGGCCTTTAAACACCGAAGAAAAAGAAAAGATATTGCAAAAAGATTTTGAAGAAAAATTACCATATTTGAAATTGCACAATAAACTATATCCAACTTACATGGAAGCTAAATATGTAAATTTTGTTCTTGAAAATTATTACAAAATTGTTACAGATTTAGATTTAACCCCTAAAGATTATCCTATTATTCATTTCTGTCACATTAGTTGCCGGGATAGCTACTCCTTGATTAGAAAAGCGCTAAATACGAATAAATTCTTAAAAATTACATTTGAAGTCACACCACATCATCTATTTTTAACTGATACAATACAGATTGAAAATCCTAATTATGCTAAAGTTCTCCCACCTTTAAGAAACGAAACACACACTTCTTATCTTATTCAGGAACTAAAACGAGGAAATATAGAATTATTGGGCACTGATCATGCACCACATACCCTTGAAGAAAAAAATAAAGCGTTTCTCGACGCACCCTCAGGATTTCCTGGATTTGAGTCATATCCTTTAATAGTATTAGATCAAGTTTTTAAAAATGAATTCTCTTTAGAATTGTTCGTTAAAATTACTTCAGAGAATCCAGCAAAAATTTTTAAACTAAAAAATAAAGGTTTTATTAAAGTGGGATACGATGCTGATATAGTTATAGTAGATCGTGGATTTGATTATCCTATTGAATCAAAAAAATTCAAATCAAAAGCAAAGTTTTCACCCTACCAAAACTATCAAACGAGTGTTTACATATGGAAAGTGTTTTTAAGAGGCATAGAAGTAAATACTGATGGAACTACTCCCATGGGAAATGTAATTAAAGGAACATTTTAAGTAATTATTATAATTTGTCATCTCTTATATTATATAGAAAGCAAAATCTTAATGTGAAAATATGGCAGATAAAGAAATATTCACTGTAGCTGACGGAAAAGAGTTAATACAATTTGCAAGAGATAATATCGAGTATTTCCTTAAGAACGGTAAACGTATCGTTATTCCTGAAGTCCTAAAAGAAAAATATAAGGAAAATTATGGAGCATTTGTCACTTTGAACACTCACAATGTTAAAGGTAATCCTTTAAGAGGTTGTATAGGATATATTGAACCAAGATTTGCATTATACGATGTTATTCATAAAGTTTCAATCAGTTCAGCTACTGAGGATACTCGTTTCTCATCTGTTTCTATTGATGAAATGTATAATATTACCATTGAAATTTCAATCTTAACTCCTCCAAAAATAATAGAAGTTAGCACTTCGAATGAGTATCTTGAAAAAATAGTAATAGGGAGGGATGGACTAATAGTGGAGAGAGGAATGCGAAGAGGTTTACTTCTTCCACAGGTTCCCATAGATCAGGATAGGAATTGGGATGTAGAAACTTTCCTTAATCATACATGCAGTAAAGCGTGGCTCTCTTCTGACGCTTGGAAAGATATAAAAGAGACTAAAATATATTCTTTTCAAGCAATTATATTTGAAGAAAAGTCTCCACGGGGAGAGGTTGTTCGTAAACATTTTTCACCCATCTAAATGTAAATTAAAAATTTCTTGAGAATTATGGAAAATGATGAAAAATTAATTTTAGCAATAGATATATCTTCCAACTCAGTAAAGGTAGGATTAGTATCCGAACAATTAAAACTGAAAACCTACAACACTCAAGAATTAAAAATATATAATGAAGATTTAGATGGTTTTGCTAAACGCTTTGATATGGATGACCTTTGGAAAAAGATTATTACGGGAATGGATTTTGTTCTTTCCAAATTTAAAAACAAAAAGATTATAGGTTTATCGACATGTACTCAACGAATCGCCTCCGTTTTTCTAGACGAAAAAGGAAACGCCGTGTATGGAGGACCCAATATCGATATTCGTGGTATTGATTCGGCTTATCTTATAGATGATGCATTTTCAGAGAGTGATCTATTTGAAATAACGGGACATAGTCCGTCTCTGCTATTTTGTTTAGCAAGATTATTGTGGTTTAAAGAAGAAGAAGAAGAAACGTACTCAAAAATTAAAAAAGTATTGTCTTTAGATGATTGGTTAGTTTACAAACTTACGGGAAATTTTTATTCTGATTTATCATCTGCTGCTGAGTCTCAATTACTTGATATAAAGAAAAGAGAATGGAGTTCTGAAATAATAGACACTTTTAATTTTGATCCTGATTTTTTTCCAGAAATTGTTGATTCAGGGACTATTGTAGGAGAATTAAAAGAAAATTTGAGAAAAAGGTTCGTTCTTGAATATCATAGTATCCCTTTTGTAAAAACGGGCGGAGATACGCAAGCAACTTTATTAGGTATGGGTGTAATCGAAGAGGGTGACATAGGTATTAGTTTAGGTACTACAGCACCGCTTCATCTCGTTGTTAATAAGCCTATTTTTGATCCTAATTGTAATTACTGGACCTCATGCCATTCGATAAAAGGAAAATGGCTAATTGAAAGCACTGCAGGCAACACTGGCGCTTCCTACGATTGGTTTAAAGAAGGATTTTTATCAAGCTTTACTGAGAAGCCAGATTCTTTAATTGAGGATTATTTAAAGAGAACAACACCAGGAGTTTTATCAACTTACGCCTACTTGGGCCCTGAAAAAATGAATATAAAAAATACTACTTCTATTAAAAGAGGTGCTTTTATTTTTCACCCTCCTGTTATGGTGTCTGAGGATGTCCCAAAAATTGAAAATTTTGCCCGGAGCGTTCTTGAAAACATAGCATTCGGGATATTTGAAAATCATCAAGTACTATGCAATCAGACTGATCTGAGCACAAAAACACATGTTGCAGGTGGGATGGCTAAATCTAATGAGTTTTGCAAGTTACTAGCTGATATTTTAAATACTCAAATTTCTGTTGCGTGCATTAGAGATTCAGCATTTATTGGCGCTGCAATGAATACTCTAATAGGTTTAAAGTATCATTCCAATTACAAATCGATTGTTAGTAATTTATTAGCGTTTGAAGATGTAAAAAACGATCCTTGTATCTCTGATAAATTCAAAACAATTTATCTCGAATGGAAAAACCTAAAATCTAAAATTGATAGTTTATGAATTCTTCTAGGTTTTAATTTTACTATTTTTATAAACTATCGTAAATTATTAACATTAAAACTTATTTTGGTATTTTAAAGGTGAATAGAATTGACAGAGTTTGATAGTTTTGAATCTTGTTTAAAGGAGATTGAAAATCGTTATAATAACACAGAAAAGGTAAGAAAAAAATTAGCAAACTATGAAGACCCGATACAAATTTCATTTTCAGACACTAACCGTAGTGTTATGATCTATGTTAATAAGGATCAAGGAATAGAGGTTAAAGATAATGCTAGTGATGTAACTGCTACTGTTAAAATCGTGTTTACATCAGAAAATATTTTATTAGAACTTTTTAACAAAGAGCTCGGAGCGGTGAAAGCGTATTCTTCAGGAAAAATAAAGGTCATTGAAGGAAACATTAGAAATTTAATGAAACTGAAGAGCTTGATGTTTTAACAAAATTTAGTTATTTTAATCATATAATCTAAATATATTTGTATGATTAGATAATCTAATACTTAAAGAATGGATAGTCTTTTAGGAGGGTTGAGAAATTATGAGAGCATTTATAACAGCAAGTATAACTGACGAAGTTTTAGAAGAATTGAAAAAGAAAATGGAAGTAACCTATGAGAGTTGGAGAGATACTGGAAATATATATTTTGACATTAAAGAGATGGTTGAAAAATTAAGTGAATATGATGTCTTCATAACTGTAGCAGACGATTTAAAGAAAGCAGAACTGTTTGAAAAGACAAACTTGAAGCTGATTGCATCTTGTCGTGGGGATCCTTTCAACATTAATTTAGATGCTGCAACCAAAAAAAATATACCTATCATTTACACGCCAAATAGGAATGTCGTTGCAGTTGCTGAATTAACTGTTGGTTTAATAATATCTATGGCAAGAAATCTCACTAAACTAGACCGATTCCTACATTCAGAGGATTTTGAAATTATTGAATTTGAAGATTGGATTAATTGCTATAATAAATTCATGGGAAGTGAATTAGAAAGTAAAACAATAGGCATAGTAGGTTTTGGTCAAATTGGGCAAAGAGTAGCCGAACGATTAAGACCATTTGGTGTTAAATTTCTTATATATGATCCATATGTTTCCGAGGAAAATATTAAAGAGTACGGCGACAAGACAGATATTGACTTTTTAATGAAAGAATCAGATTTTATTACCTTACATGCAGTAGCAAATGATGAAAATGATAATATTATTAACGAAGAACGGATAAAAATGATGAAAAACTCTGGATATTTAATAAACATGGCTAAAGGAAGCCTCATTGATTACGATTATCTATACGAAGCTTTAAAAAAAAACGAGATCGCGGGAGCTGCTTTAGATGTATTTCCTTTAGAGCCCATTGATGAAGATAATGAGTTCTTAAAATTAGACAATGTTATCATATTACCTCATTTTGGAGGAAATACCGTTGAAGTAGTTAAAAGACAATCTAAAATGCTCCTTGAAGATATTGAGATTTGGTTAAACGATGGGATACCAACTCATGTATTAAATCCCGAAGTATTTGGAGCTGAAGATGTCAAACAAAAGTTAAATAAGGAACCTGTCCAAAAATATAAAGAAGAAATTGTTTGTGTATGTAAAAGGTTATTAAACGATGGTCATGTTATAGGATCAGCCGGAAATGTAAGTATGAGAGTAAACCATGACAATAAAGAAGCCGTCTTAATCACTCCGAGTAATGTAAACTACGAGGAAATGGATAATGATGATATCCTGATCATAGACTTAGAAGGTAAGGTCATTGAAGGAGAACGGAATCCCTCGGTAGAAAAATATCTACACTTAGGAATATACAAAGAACGTGAAGATGTGAATGCAATTATTCACTCTCACGGAATGTACTCAACAATACTCGGAACTCTCAATTTGTCGTTACCTCCAATTATGGAAGAACTTGTGCCCTACTTAGGTGGAGAGATTTTATGTTCGGATTACGGTGAGGCTGGTAGTGAAGAATTAGCTCATAATGTAAAAGCAAGTTTAGGAGATAGAAACGCAGTAATCCTTGCTAACCATGGGAGTATATGTTGTGGAAGTCATTTAGAAGGAGCATACACCGTATTACAATATTTAGAGAGAGGATCAAAAACATATTATCTTGCTAAATTAATTAAGGAGCCAAATCTATTACCTGAAGATACTATTGATTATGAGAAGGATATTTTTGAGCTTTTCAAAGAGTCAAAGAAAATCTAAGATTCTATTTATAGAAATTTTTAAATCGCTTGAATAAAATAGAGTAAAAATTATGGAAAGTTACAATAAAGAATTATCTCTAGCAGTTGATTTGGTTAGAGATGCTTCAAGAATAACTGAATGGTTTAAAACTAAGAAAATTTCATCTTATATTAAGAATGATAAGTCCCCAGTCACACTTGCAGATTTCGCATCCCAAATTTTTATAATCTCTAAAATTAAAAAGAATTTTCCTAAGGATCAAGTTATCGCTGAAGAAGATGCTTCTGTTTTCTTAAATTCGAATGTCTTAAATATTCTTAAGAAGTGTTATACTGCTTTAAACTACATAATTGAGGAGAATTTAAAGGATATTTTAACATACCGCGGACCTGTCTCTAAGCGTCAATGGACAGTTGATCCGATTGACGGTACAAAAGGATATCAAAAAAATTTAATATATGCTATAGGAATTGGATTCATGGTTGATTCTAAGCCAACAATTTGTGCAATTAGTGCGCCAAATTATAGAAATAGCGCTTTGGCGATATTTTCGGCTCAAAAAAACCATGGTGCTAGACTATCATATGGAAACCACGCTTTTACCAAAGTTAATGTAAGTAATAATCAGAAAATAGAGTCATTTCGTTTTTGCCATTCACTTCATTACGACGAACCTTGGGTACTGAAATTTGCAAGTATTCTTGGTATAACTAATTTCGTTCAAATCGATAGTATGGCAAAATTATGCATGGTTGCTGAGGGATCCGCTGATATTTACATTAAACCATTGGATATGACGCACTCATTTACGTGGGATTTTTTACCAGGTGATTTACTAATAAAAGAAGCAGGAGGAAAAATAACAGATTTAAGAGGAAATAATATCAAATATAATAATGAAAAATGTTTAGTTAATACCCCTGGTTTAATTGCATCAAATGGTCAAAAACATGAAGAATTAATATCAACTCTTATTTCAACTAGAGTTCAAAATGAGTTATTATAAGCTGGTTTCAATTTTCTAAATAATTTATAATTGTTTTTTGAGATGTACATGGATATTTTTTCAAGTTTGATATTTTAATTCCGACTAGTCTAACTTTCTTGTTCATTGTAGAAAATTGGTTAGTTAAATCGGTTATAACTTGTAACGTTTTTTTCTCATCTTGAATGTGATGAACAAAAGAATGCGCGCGAGTGAAGGTTAAAAAGCCCTCAAGTCTTATTTTTATACTTACTGTCTTGTAATAAATCTTATTCTTGTATATAAATTCATGAATTTTATTATTGATTTCTTCAAGTTTTGATAAGATTACATCAAAGTCACTAGTGTCCTCAAAAAAAGTTCTTTCTTTACTTATCGATTTTTTAGTTCTTTCTGAATTCTTTACCTCTGTATTGTCAAGCCCATTTGCGACCTGCCATACCCATTCTCCATTTTTTCCAAACAATTGTACCATTTTGGGGAGTGTAAGATTAATGATATCACCGATCGTTTTAATCCCTTTTTTATTATAATATATTTTAAATTTTTTTCCAATCCCGGGGATTCGAGTAATATCCATATCTTCTAAAAATTCTCGTTCTTTTTCTGGCTCAACTACAGTAATACCATTAGGTTTATTATAATCGGAGGCAATTTTTGCTATAGATTTAGTAGAAGCGCAACCAATCGAAATTGTGATACCTACAACATTTTGAATTTGATTCTTTATATTTTTAGCCAAGTTCTTGGCATCTTCAAAATTTTTACAAATATCGGACACATCGAGATAAGCTTCGTCTATACTTACTTGCTGGAACTTTATTGAATAAGATTTAATTATATCCATAACTTTTTTCGAAGCTACGCTATATTTCTTAAAATCGGGGGATAGATATATCCCATGTGGACATCTTTTAAAAGCCTGAGAAATAGGCATTGCTGAATGAAGACCAAATTTTCGTGCCTCGTAGTTGCATGTACTTACGACTCCTCTTCCTTTTCCATCTTTTGGATCTGCTCCTACTATTACTGGTTTTCCTTTATAATCAGGGGCATCTCGTTCCTCAACTGCAGCAAAAAAACAATCAAGGTCACAATGAAAAATTAGACGGTGCATTTTTAATCATTAGTGAAAAAGTGAATACAGGTTGACATATTGAATATTAAATGATATAATAAAAAAAGTTGGACCATATTAGATTAATAATTTTAGATTTAAAAATAACATTTAATTGAGTCCGTGTTAAATATAAAATTGAGGAAATTATGTTTTTATTGAATCTATCCTTTTAATTTATATGGAGCCTGATCATTTAAAACAACTAAGAAAAAATGTTGTTCAAGGAGCTCAAGAGATTTATAGTAAAAGTTTAGTTGAGGACGGTGAAGGCAATGTTAGTATTAGGATTAACAAAAATGAGATATTAGTTACTCCAACTTCAACGAAATATCTTCTATTAAATCCCGATTTAATTGTTCATATGGATTTAGATGGGAATGTAATTGGATCAGGAAAAATTCCCTCTACAGAAGTAAAAATGCATTTAGCTGTTTATAGAGATAGACCAAAAGTAAAATGTGTCATTCACACTCACTCTTCTTATGTTTCCATGATATCTATTCTTAGAAAGAGCATTCCAATTATTATGGAACAACAATTAATTTTTCTTGGTGGATTAATTCAATGTACTGAAATTACAGAAGCCCATACAAATGAAATGGGAGTTAGTGCTTTAAAAGCATTAGGAAGAAATAACGCGGCTATATTAGCTAATCATGGAGCTATAATATGTGGTAAGTCGTTAGATCATGCAGTTCGTTTTTCTGTAATCCTTGAAAAATTGGCTAAAGTCTATTGGGGCGCATTACAAATTGGAGAACCTTATACTATCCCTCAAGAAAATCTTGAAGAACATGAAAAAATGTTTAATAGCTTATTTGCTTGCTATCCAAAAAGATTTAGAGCTAAATAAATAATGAGGCAGGGTTAAATGAGATTAGGTATTAGTTCATTAGGGAATATCATAGAAAATGCGTCAGATAATAAATTTACTAATATTTCTAATATGTTTTATCATTCTACAGAAGAGTGTTTTAAATCTGCGGAAGAACATGGAATTAATGTTGTAGAAATTGTTGTTGATCCGCAAGATATGTTTATAGGTGAGATGAAACAAGCATATCTTGATCTTTTTAAATCGTATTCAATGGCAAAGCAAGTACATGGCCCATTTATCGATATTAACTTGTGCTCTCACAATAAAGGAATCTCTCAAGCCTCAATAGATGCATATCTTGAAACTGCTCAATTTTGCAGGGAATTTAAAGCCAAAATATTAACTATCCATCCAGGTTTGGCTAATTATTTGTTGGAATCTTTTAGAGATTATAATAGAATCCAATTAGCTAGAGCAATTAATATTATATTAGATATGACAAAAAATCTTGATATATCGATTTGTCTTGAAAATATGCCCAAAAATACACATATAATGTTAGACCAGGATAATATTAAAGAAAATTTAGAGTCTATTAATAGAAAAGAATTATTCCTCACATATGACACCAGCCACTTCTATACTAATAATGGAGATGTGAATTTACTTTGGGAAAGGTATCATAAAATTATTAAAAATGTACATATTGTCGAAAACTTTACAACGGAATCAGATACTCATCCACAGTTAGGTTCAGGTAAAATTAATTTTAAGCATATTTTAGAAATTATTGAAAGTTATGGATATAAAGGTGCTCTTATCATAGAACTTTCAGCCAAGGAGGGTTTAGAGCAGAGTATTAATTATATCTCTGAATTTTTGTGAAATAACTTTGATAAGAATTTGATCAATTTAATATGTTCCTTCGAGGTAATTTTAAAAATCATTAATTTTAAACTTACCAAATAACTCCTAAGAGAAGAACAATTTATGAGGGAGAATTTAATACACTTATTTAAGAATCATATTTATATTCTATATAATGAAAATTATATCTCTCCAAGTTAGTGAAGACTTACTAGACAGGTTTGAAAAAGTTCGAAAACAGAGCGGATTTAATTCCAAAAGCGAAGCACTAAGAGATTCAATATTAAAATTTATAGAAAGTCATGAGAAATTCGAGAATTTAGAAGGATACAGAATCATGACAATTAACCTCGTATATCCTGTTAAGGAATCTATAGCTGATGAAATTTCTGAGCTATTTTATAAATTTCACGCAATAATAAAGGCTATAAGTGATTGGAGAATTGCCGAGAAAAAAATCGAAACGGTTTTAGTAGTAGGAGAATTTGGATTTATTAAAGATCTTTATCAATCTATCGCAAAAATTAAGGATGTGAGTAGTTCAATCCACGAAATAATAATAGATTAATTTTTTTACCTTTAATCAAATCGAAGTGAATAATCTACGAATTCAGTGGGTTTTTGTGTAAGAACACTCGTACTTATTACATCTGGCTCTGAAATTAGATAGTCAAAAATATTTGCTTGAGTAATATTCCCCGAAATTTCTATAATGGCTTGATTACGTAAATTTTCTTGTTTTAATAAGTTAATAGCGTCCTGAGCTTTATCTGGATCCATATTATCCAGCATAATTATATCTGCTTTGTTTTTAATGGCAATTAGGACATCGTTTACATTTTCTATTTCAATTTCTATTTTTTTTGTAAAACTAACTTGAGATCTCACATCATTAAGAAGTTTTCCGATGTTTCCTTTGTAAAATCTTAAATGTGTTGATTTTAAAAGTACCATATCGTCTAAATTAAAACGGTGAGTATCTCCTCCACCCAGGCTTACGGCTTTCTTTTCGAACAATCTTAACCCTGGTAGAGTTTTCCTTGTACAAGCTATTTTCACATTTTTCCCAGAATCTTCAATTATTTTTACAAATTTTCGAGTTGTAGAAGTTATTGCACTCATGTGACTCATAAGATTTAGACCTAATCGCTCACCTAGCAATATATCTCTTGTTTTACCGTCTATTTTCGCTACGATATCACCTTTATGGATTTGATCTCCATCTTCTTTGTTACTGATAACATTCACATTTAAGAGTTGATATAATATTTCCAGCTCTTCTAAACCAGACAAATATCCATCACTTTTGGCTATGATTGTTGCTGAAGATGCAGATTCTTTGGGAATGGAGTTTGAACTAATATCGATGAAATAGTTGTCTTCAATTAAGAACTTTTTTAGTTTTTCTTTGATTAAAATACGATTATAACTCATTTTCACTAAAGAATTTTAATAGTATTATTATTATATATTAAAGATTAATTAAAATTATGCATAGCGTTGAAAAATTGTTTATTCTTAATAATGAAATTAAACTTGAAGCCGAAGTTTTTCAGATAAAAAAAGAAACACCTAGTTGTGTTGCATTAATGTGTCATCCACATCCTGAATTTTTTAGGGTTTAAATCCCAAGAAAGGGAAAATATGGAGGGGACATGCATAATAATGTTGTATCGGGTGTTTTTAATTCGTTCGTTAACAATGATATATCGTGCATGCGCTTCAATTTTAGGGGAGTTGGTAATTCAACAGGGAAACATACAAGTGGTAAAGGCGAATTAAGCGATGTTAAGGCTTGTATTGATCATTTAACGCAGACTTTACTTTTTGATAGAATATTTATATGCGGGTACTCCTACGGTGCTGCTATAGGATGTTCTACTATCAACTATTCAAAAAAAATAATCGGATATTGTGCAATTTCTTTTCCTTGGGACTTTATGGGCATCCAATATAAAGAGTTTTCTCAATCGAAAAGTCCAAAATTATTCATTCAAGGGGACATGGATTCATTAGCACCTTATAATAATTTTATGAAACACTATAATTACTATTCAGAGCCAAAAAAGTTCAAGATTATAGAAGGAGCTGATCATTTTTATCAAGGATTTGAAGAAGCGATTAGTAGGGAAGTAATAAACTTTTATGAATCAATATTGACTTAAATTATCCACTAGATTTTTAATAAAAATTAAGTTTATTTATATTGAAGACAGTTTTTCTAAATCGGGAGTTGCGTTATCAACAGCCCAATCTAGTAATTGATCGTAATAGGATTCAATTTCATGTGATTCAGGATTATTGGATAAAACTGCCAATATAAATTGTGTTTTTTGATCAGGCATAATAATATTTCTGCATACAATATAATCCTCAATATATTTTATCTTTAAACTCGAAAGAAGGGACAAGCTCATTTCCTCAGAAGCTTTATATGCTGCATCGCTCAATAAGGAGCTCATAGCAGCAACAACCCGATCATCAACTTTTTCTGATTTTTGGGAAGCTAAAACTAATCCTGTTGAAGTAGAGAACAATGACGCTCTAAAATTTCCATTTTCATTTAATTCTTTAAGCACAAGTTCAAGTCGGCTAACCACAGTTAATACTCCCTTAAAATCTTTTATAAAACAACTTATAAAAAAAAACTTATTACAAGATGTATATATATTATGAACTATTTAGTATTTAATTTTACTTTATCTTAAATTCAGATTTATCAGAAAAGTCGATAGAATATTATCATCATCAATCTTCAGGGTAATAACGCTTGGTCTCGCAATGGGTTTGTCAAATCCTTTTTTAGGAAGTGGTGCTATAGGTTTAGTTGGGCTCCCCGGATTGATTAAAAGCGTATTGTAAGGTGTTCCTTTTATAAGTGGTTGATGGGTATGCCCAAAAATAAGAATATGGATATTATGCTCTTTAAAAAAAGCTCCTGTATTTTCAGGTTTCTTGTGTATTATTCCGAGGGAGTATTTACCAACTTCAAATTTTATAAAATTCTCTAGTCCCGTTATTTTGTCTGACTCTCCTCGTACGCATCGGACTGGAGCGATGTTTTTCATATCGTCAAGAAGAAATGATTCACAAACATCTCCAGCATGAATAATTTCATCAACATCTTTGAAAGTTTCTTCTAGTTGATTCAATAATTTATAATATAACTCATTTTTATCATTAATGGTAAAATGTGTGTCAGAAATAATTCCAAATTTAGCCATTTCTTTTCTAATACTCACTATATTAGTATTACTCCAACTAAAAAAATTATTAGTCCAAATAAAAAATCCATCATAATTCTAACAACAGTTTCTAACGAATTTTCTCCGATATTTTCATCACGGGCAAAATAACTTTTAAATTCTTTCCAACCTATTGTTAAACTCTCTCTAATTCTAGAAAATTGCCAAATAAAAAGTATTATTCCTATTATCAATAAAGGAATGTAAATATAGAAGGTCATAAACGAAAAATCAATACCGTTTATATAGTTCCAAATTGATTGAGAGGAGATAACATTATTTAGAGTATGTGCAAAAATCGCTGGAAATATCCAATGTTTCCTTAATACTACCATCGCAAGAATGATGCCTACAAGGAAGGTTTGTAGAAACCAAATAATAGGAAAGATAATTGGAAATTCTAGTACGGGTCTTGAAAAGATATACCTAAAATGTCCTAATCCAAAGAAAAAGGATGGTAATATTACAGCAGACATTCTATTAATATAATCGCTTCCTCTATTGGTTAAGAGCCCTCTTACTAAGGATTCCTCATAAAGAGCAACACTAAGAGGTATAAGAATAATTGATAAAAGAAAAATATAATAAGATTCGTTGAAATAAGAATTTAAAGAGAACTCCCCAGCAGGTTCTAGAGCTTCGGATACAAAATTGAGCATATCAGGTGAGAAGAGATATGTAAAGAAATCTAATGGTATGAAAATTAAAAAAAGCAATAATACACCGTATAAGAGTTGAAATTTAAAATTACTTTTTGTTATTTTAAACAGATTAAGAAAATTTCTTGAAGGACTAATGTCTTCCTCTAATATCAATGTTTTTCTCTGTTTTTCCATTATAAAATTAGCCAAATAAAGGAATAAAGGTATGGTAACGACTATAAAAGCTGCTCTTAATAAATAATAAAGAGGTTCAAAAATCACGGAATTGCTATCAATCAAAAATGGCAACAGAAGAGTAGGAATTAACATGAAAATAAAAATACCAAGAAAGATTATCAATACTTCAAATAGATAATAAAATCTTTGCCTTAATATCGTTTTTAGAGGACTTTCAAGTCTTACCATGATTTATCTTTACCAACATGTTTTATGAATAAAAGATAGTTATATCGAAATATTTTAAATTTTTTTATTTAGAATGCCCAAAAAAGTTTCTAATTCATTTCTCCTTGGAATTCCATTTCTCGCACCTAATTTTTGTATACAATTGCCAGCTATAAAATTACCAATTTTTACATTATTTCTTAGGTGTTCAAATTTTAGGTTTAAATTTTTAACTAAACCATAAATGAAACCTGCAGAAAAAGCGTCACCAGCTCCAGTTGTATCTATTACTCTTTCTAATTTTAACGGTTGTATTAGCTCATCGTGCGTGGTAGTTAATAAGAATGCCCCTTTTTCGCCAAGTGTAATAACAATAACTTTCATTCCTAAAGCAAACAATGAAACTGATCTTTCTCTAATCGAATCTTCACTTAAATCATTTTCTTTGAAATTGAAAAGAGTTCTGAATTCTCTCTGAGAGATTATTAATATGTCGATTTTCTCTAATAAGTTTTTGATATAATCGAAACCTTGGTCTATGATCAACATACCTGGGTTCAGAATCACAGGGATATTAAGGTTTCTACCTATTTTTGCTGCGTGTAATAAGGGTTCTATATTTTGTAAGCTGCTTAAAAAGATTAATTTAGTGGCTGCAATCTCTTCTTCTAAAAGATCTTTTTTAGATAGATAATTAGCGGCACCACTATGAGCATATATCCTTCTTTCTCCCTTTTCATCTAAAGCGACATAAGCAGACCCTGTTTTATAGCTATCTGAGTATTTAATTAACCTAGTTTTAACTGATGCTTCTTTAAAATCATTAATTATTTTATTACTGAAGATATCATTTTGCCCCAATTTTCCGATGAAAGCTACTGATAAGCCCATTTTCCCACAAGCGTAAGCAGTATTCGCTGCAGCCCCACCAGATAATATTGTTAAGTCTGATACAAATACTTCGTCATCATCAAATGGATGTCTTACTACTTGAGCTATCATGTCAACAAGTGCAGCCCCAATACAAATTACATCGAATATATTAACCACTTCAATCCTAAATTATGTCTTTTTGATTGTAATTAAATGATCCAAATTCAGACTTTATTTCGAGTAAATTCTGGTGTTTTGATGGTGAATTTTGACAGTAACCGATAATTTTCGACTCTACATTGTATTTTTTGCTGATTTTGATTATATCTTGAGCTGTAGTTTCATCACAAAAAATTTCCATCCTATGACCCATATTAAACACCTGGAACATCTCTTTCCATTGAGTTTCTGAAGAGCTTTGAATAATTTCAAATATTTTAGGTATTTGAAACAGATTGTTTTTTATGTATTTAATTCCTTTACCATAGTTCAAGATTTTTGTTTGACCTCCTCCCGTGTTGTGGATTATTCCGTGAATTTCTTTCCGATGGTTTCTTAGTACATCTAAGATTATTGGAGCATAAGTTCTAGTTGGAGACAAAAGTGCTTTTCCTATTGTTAGATTTGAATCTTTAATTTTATCAGAAAGTAAGTGATTTCCGAAAAAAACTAATTGTTCTTCAAGAGATTGGTCATAACACTCAGGATATTTCGAGTAATATTCGTGCGATAGAACTCCATGTCGAGCAAGCGTTAAACCGTTACTACCTATACCGCTATTAAATTCTTCTTCATATGTTGCTTTTCCAGAGCTAGCTAAACCGATGATTACATCGTTACTGGAAATTTTGCTTAAATCAATAACATCTTTTTTCTTTAAACTAGTGAAAGCTGATGCGTCGATTATAAGAGTTTTTACGACATCTCCGACATCAGCGGTTTCACCACCACATACCACAGTATTTAAACCCAATTCAGACAACTTTTTACTATAGGAATAGTATTCTTGGATTATGGCATTAATAATCTCGCCATCAATGTACCTGCTATTTCGACCGATATTATTGGAAATGAAGTAATCACCCGTTGCCCCAACGCAGAGCATATCGTCAATATTCATAACAATTGCGTCTTGTACAATTCCACTAAAAACGGAGATGTCTTTTAATTCTTTATAATACATATAAGCGAGGCTAGATTTAGTCCCCGCTCCATCGGAATGAAAAACTGAACAAGTATCCGCTTTTTTTCTCACATCTTGAACGATTTTACAAAAAGATCCGGGGTATAATCCTTTATCAAAAAGTCGTATTGCTTTATGGACGTCTTCCTTTTTAGAAGAAACACCTAATCGAGAATAAATATCTTTATGGTTAGACATTTTTATAACGCGTATTTATTTTTAAGAACATTTAGAAGATTTTCTGTTTGTTCAAGAGCTTTCCCTATGTACTTATGAGGATCTAATAATTCATCAATCTCGTTTTTAGAAAGGAGTTCTTGAATTTTTGGATTTTTATATAAAATTTCTTTAATTAATATATTTTCTTTTTTTGCTTTAATAGCTGCCTTCCTTAAAATTTCATGTCCTTCTTGTCTACCGATACCTTTTTTAACCAGATTAACCATAACTTTTTCGGAGAGAATCGCTCCTTTAGTAAGATTTAAATTTTCTTCTATTTTAAATTCGTCAAATTCGACCCCTAGGATAATATCCGTTAATTGATTTATCATAAAGTCTAAAAGTATGAAGTTCTCCGAGAAAATTATTCTTTCATTCGCAGAATTCGTTAAATCTCTCTCATCTTCTAAAATTATATTATCTAAAGCGGGAATTATGTTAGACTTCAACAATCGGGCTAAACTACAGATTCTCTCAGATTTATGAGGATTTCTTTTGTGGGGCATTGTCGAACTGCCAACTTGACTCTTCTCAAAAGGTTCAAACATTTCAGCTATTTCATTCCTTTGAAGTATTCTAATTTGCCTTGAAATTTTAGCAAGAGATTGCCCTATTAATGTTGTTATAAAAATCACCTCAGCGTGACGATCTCTTTGAATTATTTGGTTTGCTATTAACGGCGAATGTAAATCGAGCTCTTTAGTTACTAATTTTTGTATTTCAATACCTTTTTCTCCAAAGCTTGCCATAGTTCCCACTGCACCAGACATTTTTCCGAATGTGATCCGATTAAGCGTTTCTTTTAATCTATCTATATGCCTATCTAATTCATATGCCCATACACCAAATCTCATCCCATATGTTGTTGGAATAGCATGTTGTCCGTGAGTTCTTCCTATACAAACGAGGTTTTTTTTATCATCAATTACTTTAATTAAGGCTATAATTAGTTTCTTTAAAGAGTTTATAATGTGCGAAATCGCTTCTTTTAATTGAAGTGCTGTTGCTGTGTCTTCAATATCATAGCTGGTTGCACCTAAATGAATGTATTTTCCAGCATCTCCCTCGCATTGTTCAGATAAAGCTTTTACCATAGCCATTAAATCATGATGTATTTCTCTATCTATTTCTTTGACACGATTTAAATTTACATAATGTAAATTAGCTTTTTTAAATATCTCATCCGCTGCATCTTGAGGAATGTTCCCTAATTTAGCGTGAGCTTTAGCTAATACAGCTTCAACTTTTAACCAGTTGTCTAATTTTTTTTCTTCAGTAAAGATGTCTGCTATTTCAGTTCGATAACGAGTTTCAACGGGATTGACAAATTTATGATCCATAGCTATCTAACTCTTTTATCATCTCTATAATTGAAATAATCTATGATCAAATATTATACTTTTTTTAAATTGTTATTAAAAAGCAAATATTTCGCTAAAAGCAATACTAATGAAAATCCTTACGATCCAATGTTCATAAAGCTCAATAAGAGAATTTTTCCAACAAGAAAATTGGGGGATAAGTTTCATCCCTGCAGGTATCTGTATCGTATCAGCGCTTTGTATACTCGAAGTAACACCCGGAAAGAAGAAGAGTTGAAGTTAATGAAACTCAACTTGGTCTTTTTTTTTTTACTTCTAGTTTTTCTAGCTATCCTATTTATAACCTATTGTTTAAGGGGATTTTACTAACTATGAACAAGAGAATATCCTTATATGGTGCGCGTGGAATAATTCTTTTAATATGAGATTATCAGAGTTAATTTTAATGTTTAGATAAGAAGTCCTCAATATCCTTAATAAATTTCAATGTCCCGCTCTCTATTTGCTTTTTTAACGTATCTAAATCACTAAAATCTGGGTTTTCAACTAAAGAATACTCTATAATAGAATCAACGCCTTTTGTCGTTGATGGAATGCGGTATTTATTCCAATCACTTTCTTTAAACAATTTCCAGTATTTTGTTTGAACCCGTTTATTATATCCTACTAACCAAACTTCAAATCTAAATGTGTCATGAATAAAAACTATCGCAACTTTCAATTTTCGAATTTTTAATGACTCTGGGAAGAAGGAAAAATACGACATGTCCATATATCCATGATAAATACTCCCAGATACGAAATAATCAGGATATTTATTTTTAAAATACAACCTCAATTCCATAATATATTCCATCAATCCTTTATATGCCTTTTTGATGTCTCCTTTCTCCATTTGTTTTCTATATTCATTCATATATTCATGAAATGGCTTCATATTTAATTCCTCCATTAAATTAAATCCAAACATAAATAAAAAACTTGCATCTTAACAAATCTCCATGAATCGAATTTTTTATAGACCACATATATCGAACTATTTTTAGATAAGCACATCAAGTAAATAAAAATAAATAGAATATTTTAAACATAGAATATTATGGAAAAAGAAGTTTCCATCTATAGATATTTGCATAAAAAAGGAGTATTTTATTTTTGCTTTAAATCTTTAATCAAATATTTTAGCATATTTCCCATGCTTTGTGCCTTCTTCTACATTCTGAGATCTGACTAATTGTTAAATTGCTACTCTTTGGAGAAATAAAAAATGTCCAAATTTTATCATCTTTTTGCGTTATATGTACTAAACACTTCCTCGACTCAATTTCTTTAATATATTCTAAAAAAATCTTAACTTGAAGATCGTCCTTTCCAAAAAATACCAATGCATTATTAATAAGAGAGATGGTCTCGTAATAGTTGCCTGTCAGCCCAAAATGGGACCGGTCTTCAAAAAAATAGCCACTTTCATATAAACTCATTTATCTCTACCATGATTGTTTACAATATAGAAAGAGAAATAATAATACTTATTTATATTTAAGTAATTCTTATAGAAGATTCCGCTTGAGTTGTAAATTAATTAACAGATGTTTAAATATGCTCATAAAAGGTGAGCTTTTAATGTATTATAGATCTCTTTTTTATCCCAAAATCCTGACGCATATAAAATCTGTAAGACATAATCTGCAACTTCCTTCATATCTTTTGTGTCTTTTACTTCAGGGAAACGATCGAACTTTTCTTCAACACTTTTAAAGACATCATCCTTTAATTTTAAACCTAAGACAACGCGAAGTTTAACATTTTTTAAAAAATTCCTTACCCAAGAAAAGAAAGACTTCTTTTTATAATACTTTTAGTTTTGATGTCCTGTTCTTCTTGCAGCTATCTGCCCAACCTTTCTACCAGGAGGGGCGTTGCGGGATGTGGTCGTAGGTTTATGAGGTGACTGCTTTGCTCCACCGCCATATGGG
>Ga0315553_10000046_pt1 | contig 93148 bp, 83 predicted proteins | sample SalMarSW160140MG_FD_203099 | JGI IMG/M metagenome (GOLD analysis project Ga0315553, IMG submission 203099) | Salt marsh sediment microbial communities from the Plum Island Ecosystem LTER, Massachusetts, United States - Salt Marsh Sediment SW1601-40 ... | reverse complement strand
TGATGGAAATCCGCGCCGCAGAGATCTCCTCGATCCTGAAAGAGCAGATCAAGAACTTCGGCAAGGAGGCCGAGGTCTCCGAGATCGGCCAGGTGCTGTCGGTGGGCGACGGCATCGCCCGCGTCTACGGCCTCGACAACGTGCAGGCCGGCGAGATGGTCGAGTTCCCCGGCGGCATCCGCGGCATGGCGCTGAACCTGGAAGCCGACAACGTCGGCGTCGTCATCTTCGGCGACGACCGCACGATCAAGGAAGGCGACACGGTCAAGCGCACCGGCGCGATCGTCGAGGTCCCGGTCGGCAAGGGGCTGTTGGGCCGCGTCGTCGACGCGCTCGGCAACCCGATCGACGGCAAGGGGCCGATCCAGTTCGACAAGAAAATGCGCGTCGACGTGAAGGCGCCCGGCATCCTGCCGCGAAAGTCGGTGCACGAGCCGATGGCGACGGGGCTCAAGGCCGTCGACGCGCTGATCCCCATCGGCCGCGGCCAGCGCGAGCTGATCATCGGCGACCGGCAGACCGGCAAGACCGCGATCATCCTCGACACGATCCTGAACCAGAAGGCGATCAACGCGAGTGGAGACGAGAAGGCAAAGCTCTACTGCGTCTACGTCGCGGTGGGCCAGAAGCGGTCGACCGTCGCCCAGTTCGTGAAGGTGCTCGAAGAGTACGGGGCGCTCGAATACTCGATCGTGGTCGCGGCCACCGCGTCCGAGCCCGCGCCGCTGCAGTACCTCGCCCCCTTCTCCGGCTGTACGATGGGCGAATACTTCCGCGACAACGGCATGCACGCGGTGATCGCCTACGACGATCTGTCGAAGCAGGCCGTTGCCTATCGGCAGATGTCGCTGCTCTTGCGCCGTCCGCCGGGCCGCGAGGCCTACCCGGGCGATGTGTTTTATCTCCACTCGCGCCTGCTGGAGCGCGCCGCCAAGCTCAACGACGAGCACGGCGGCGGCTCGCTCACCGCGCTCCCCGTCATCGAGACGCAGGCCAACGACGTGTCGGCCTACATCCCCACCAACGTCATCTCGATCACCGACGGCCAGATCTTCCTCGAGACCGATCTCTTCTATCAGGGCATCCGCCCCGCCGTGAACGTCGGCTTGTCGGTGTCGCGCGTGGGCTCCTCGGCGCAGACCAAGGCGATGAAACAGGTCGCCGGCAAGATCAAAGGCGAGCTGGCGCAGTACCGTGAGATGGCCGCGTTCGCGCAGTTCGGCTCCGATCTCGACGCCGCGACCCAGAAGATGCTCGCGCGCGGCGCGCGGCTGACCGAGCTCTTGAAGCAGCCGCAGTTCTCGCCCCTGAAGATGGAAGAGCAGGTGTGCGTGATCTTCTCGGGCACGCGCGGCTACCTCGATGCCATCCCGGTGTCCGCCGTCACCAAGTTCGAAGAGGATCTGCTGCGGCTGCTGCGCGACGAGGGCGAGGACATTCTCTCGGCGATCCGCACCGAGAAGGTTCTGTCGGAGGCGACCGAAAAGAAGCTCGTGGCATTCCTCGACAGGTTCGCAAAGGGCTTCAGCGCGTAATAATGGATGTCATGGTCGGGCTTGTCCCGACCACCCATCCATCCACGGACTCCGCCGTAAGTGGCGATGTGGGTCCTCGGGACAAGCCCGAGGATGACAAAGTGAGAGCAAGGAAGGCGCGGCCCGATGCCGAGCTTGAAGGATCTAAGAAATCGCATCTCGTCGGTGAAGGCCACGCGCAAGATCACCAAGGCGATGCAGATGGTGGCGGCCGCAAAGCTGCGCCGCGCGCAAGAGGCTGCGACCGCCGCGCGCCCTTATGCTGAGCGCATGGACCAGATCATGGCGAGTTTGGGCTCCCGCATCACCGACAAGGAAGGCGTCTCGCCGCTGTTTGTGGGCACGGGCAAGGACGACGTGCACCTGCTCGTCGTCATGACGGGCGAGCGCGGCCTTGCCGGCGGCTTCAACGCCAACATCGCCAAGCTTGCGCGCGGTGACGCCCAGAGGCTGCTCGCCGCCGGCAAGACGGTGAAATTGCTGATGGTGGGTCGCAAGGGCGCCGATGCGCTGCGCCGGGAGTTCGGCAAGCTCTACGCGGACCGCGTCGACTTGCGCGGCGTGCGCCAGATCGCGTTCGCCAATGCCGACGACATCGCCCACAGGGTACTCAAGCTGTTTGAGGCGGGAGACGTCGACGTCGTCACCCTTTACTTTTCCGAGTTCAAGTCGGTAATCAGGCAGGTCCCGACCGCCCTGCAGCTGATCCCCGCCAAGATTCCCAAGAAGCAGGAGAAATCGACCGGCGCCGTCGCGATCCACGAGTACGAGCCGAGCGACGAGGAGGTGCTGGGCTACCTCGTCAATCTCAACATTTCGACGCAGATCTTCCGCGGGCTCCTGGAGAACGCCGCCTCCTTCTACGGCGCGCAGATGAGCGCCATGGACTCAGCCACGCGCAACGCGGGAGAGATGATCGACAAGCTGACGCTGAAATACAACCGTACGCGCCAGGCCATGATCACCAAAGAGCTCATCGAGATCATTTCCGGCGCCGAGGCGCTCTGACGGGACAGACGAAGGTACGAGGAACGCAAGATGGCAAACAAGGCTGGTCGCATTCGCCAGGTGACGGGCGCGGTCGTCGACGTGCAGTTCGACGAGAATCTGCCCGCAATCCTTAATGCGCTTGAGACCCAGAACCACGGCTCGCGCCTCGTGCTCGAGGTGGCGCAGCACCTGGGCGAGAACACCGTGCGCACGATTGCCATGGATTCGACCGAAGGCCTGGTGCGGGGCCAGGAGGTGACCGACACCGGCGGCCCGATCATGGTGCCGGTCGGCGACGCGACGCTCGGACGCATCATGAACGTCATCGGCGAGCCGGTCGACGAGGCCGGTCCCATCAAGGGAGCGGCCGAGTATCCGATCCATCAGCCCGCGCCCTCGTTCCAGGATCAGGCAACCGAGGCAAACATCCTTGTCACCGGCATCAAGGTCGTCGACCTGCTGGCGCCCTACGCCAAGGGCGGCAAGATCGGCCTCTTCGGCGGCGCCGGCGTGGGCAAGACCGTGCTGATCATGGAGCTGATCAACAACGTGGCCAAGGCGCACGGCGGCTATTCGGTATTCGCCGGTGTCGGCGAGCGCACGCGCGAGGGCAACGATCTCTACCACGAGATGATCGACTCCAAAGTGAACGTCGACCCCAAGAAGAACAACGGTTCGGCCGCCGGCTCCAAGTGTGCGCTGGTCTACGGGCAGATGAACGAGCCGCCGGGCGCGCGCGCCCGCGTCGGTCTCTCCGGACTGACCGTCGCCGAGTACTTCCGCGACCAGGGCCAGGACGTGCTGTTCTTCGTCGACAACATCTTCCGCTTCACGCAAGCCGGTTCAGAAGTATCGGCGCTATTAGGCCGCATTCCCTCCGCCGTGGGTTACCAGCCGACGCTTGCCACCGACATGGGCACGCTGCAGGAGCGGATCACCACGACGCAGAAGGGCTCGATCACCTCCGTGCAGGCGATCTACGTGCCAGCCGACGATCTCACCGACCCCGCACCCGCCACCTCGTTTGCCCACCTCGACGCAACGACCGTGCTATCGCGAGCCATTTCCGAGAAGGGAATCTACCCCGCGGTCGATCCCCTTGATTCGACCTCGCGCATGCTCGATCCGCGCGTCGTCGGCGAGGAGCACTATCAGGTGGCCCGCCAGGTCCAGCAAATTCTTCAGCGATACAAGGCCTTGCAGGACATCATTGCCATCCTTGGCATGGACGAGCTATCCGAGGACGATAAGTTGGTCGTGGCGCGCGCCCGCAAGATCGAGCGTTTCCTCAGCCAACCGTTCCACGTTGCAGAGGTGTTCACGGGCTCGCCTGGCACGCTCGTCAGCCTTGCCGATACGATCAAGGGGTTCAAAGGGTTGTGCAACGGCGAGTACGATCATTTGCCCGAGCAGGCCTTCTACATGGTCGGGACGATCGAGGAAGCCGTCGCCAAAGCGGAGAAACTCGCCGAGGCGGCATGAGGAACAACGATCGGGTGCAGAGGGCTCCCACGAAAGGAAACCCTGATGGCTGGGGAAGAGACAAGCAACGCGACGGCCACCACGCATAACTTCGGCAACTGCTGCAGTGAGCTCAAAGACGCCATGAGCGGCGAGGAGTTCGAGCCTCTGCTGACGGTCGGCGAGGACGGCGTTCTTTACATGTCGGTAGGCCTCGTCGATCTGCAGGACGAGGATGAGCCGGGCATGGTCGATCATCCGCTGTTCTTCTGCCCGTTCTGCGGCACCAAGCTGCAGTCGGTGGACGAGGTCCGTGCCAAGACCGGTGGCGAGGACGGAGCCGACGGGGCGAACTAAGCGATGGCGGCCTTCAATTTCGAGCTGGTGACGCCCGAGCGCCTGTTGTTGTCGGGCGAGGCCGAGCAAGTGGTGGTTCCCGGCGCTGAGGGCGATTTCGCCGTTCTTGCCGGGCACGCACCGGTCATCTCGACGCTGCGGCCGGGCATCCTCGAGATCACGCTGACCGATGGCAAACGGCGGGTGTTCGTCAAGAAAGGGATCGCCGAGGCGGATCCGCAAAGGCTGACGGTGCTGGCGCAAACGGCGGTCGCGGTGGAGGATCTCGATTCGGCGATGATTGCCGCGGAGTTGAAATCCGCCGAGGAGGAACGCGCAGAGGCCAAGGACGACCAGTCGAAGCGGATGGCCGAGACGCTCGTCGATCTCTTGAAGCGTCTGCAGGCGAAAACCGGCTAGTTCTGCAATCTGCGGTCAGGGCTTGCGCGCTAGGCGGCCAGTTGGCGCGCGTAGGGTGCGAACCGGGCGGCCACGGCCTCGTACACAGGACGCTTGAAGGGCACCGCCAGGCCCGGCAGTTCGTCGAGGCTCGCCCAGCGCCAAGCACTGAACTCGGACTTCATGGGGCCCTTGGGATCGATGTCGATCTCGTCCTCCTCGCCCTCAAAGCGCATGGCAAACCAGCGCATCCGCTGGCCGCCATACTTGCCCTTCAAGGCGATACCGAGCAAATCGCGCGGCAGCTCATAGCTCAGCCAGCCTTGCATCTCCGCGATAATCCTGGCGCTCGTGATGCCGGTCTCCTCGGCCAGCTCGCGCAAGGCAGTGTCGCGGGCACGCTCACCTTTGTCGATACCGCCCTGGGGCGGCTGCCAGATGTGGTCATCAACGTAGGCTTGGGGAAAGCACGCCCATTTGGGGCGCCGGCGTCCGATCCAGACCCGGCCTTGCGCGTTGAACAGAACGATCCCGGCGCACGGCCGCAGGGGCAGACGTGCCAAACGGGGCTCTGCGCAGGCTGCAGAAGGGGTCATGGCAATCGACTCAATGGTTGTTCACAGGTTATCCACAAACGAATCAAGGCATAAACTAGCCTGAAAATTCAACAGTTCTATGTCGTTATTTAATGAAATTTTATGTGCACTCTTAACTGCGGCTCGGCGCAGCGGGCCGAGCGTAGGGCGCAAAGGTCTCCGCGACCTGGCGATAGACGTCGCGTTTGAAGGGCACGATCAGCTCGGCAAGCTGTGACAGCGGCACCCAGCGCCACGCCACGAACTCGACCTGGTGGGGCCCGGCGGGTGTGATGTTGATTTCGTCATCGGTCCCCTGGAACCGGGCTGCGTACCACTTCTGTTTCTGGCCGCGATACCTGCCGTTCCAGGCCTTGCCCACCAGATGCGGCGGCAGGTCGTAGCGGAGCCAGCCGGGCATCTCCGCAAGAATCGCAACGCTCCTGATGCCGGTTTCCTCTGCCAGCTCGCGCAGGGCCGCGGCGCCGGGATCCTCGTTGCTGTCGATGCCGCCCTGGGGCATTTGCCACCAGGACCCGCGCCCTTCCGCCTCTGCCGGGGCATCCGCACGCCGACCGACCCACACCAGGCCTTCGGCATTGATGACCATGATGCCGACGCAGGGTCGGTAGCCAAGTTTGCTCGGGTCAAGTCCGGGGCGGCTCATGCGGTTTTTCCACCGGGCGCGTTGGGGCTGCGGTTATCAGAAATGCGATGGGCGCCGCATTGGGCGCCCACCTCCTATCGCAGCAAGACCGGCCGTCGCCCGTTGATCGCAGGCCCCAGGGCGCCGGCTCAGTTCTTGGCCTTGTCCTTTGACGGCTCGTTCGTCGGGTGTGTCACATCGACAGACGTACCAGCGGTCTTGGCGTCCGTGGCCGTGCCCCGCAGGAAGGAGAGGGCGTATTGGAGCTGCGTATCCTTCTCGGGCTCCTTGGGCACATAGGCCGAGGAGCCGGAGACTTCCTTGACTTTCTTGCCTTTCTCCTCAGCCGTTTCCGTCTCGGGATTCTTGAGATGGCCGCGCAGGCTCGCCTCGCCGCGCGCCTTCTCGGCGGCGAGCTTGCTCTTGAGCTCGTCAGGCAGCTCCTGCTCCACCACGATGTCGGGATCGATGCCCTTGGCCTGGATGGACCGGTTGGACGGCGTGTAGTAGCGCGCCGTGGTCAGCCGGATTGCGCCGTTGGCACCAAGCGGGATGATGGTCTGCACCGAACCCTTGCCGAACGAGCGCGTGCCGACAATGGTCGCCCGCTTGTGGTCCTGCAGGGCGCCGGCGACGATCTCTGAGGCCGACGCCGACCCGCCGTTGATAAGCACGACGACCTTCTTGCCGTCGGTTATGTCGCCGGGATGGGCCTGAGCCCGCTGAGTTTCCTCGTTATTGCGGCCCTTCGTGAGCACGACGGCGCCGCGGTCCAGGAAGTCGTCAGAGACAGCAATCGCCTGATCGAGCAATCCGCCTGGATTGTTGCGAAGGTCGATGATGTAGCCCTTCAGATCCTTGCCGATCGACGTTTTGGCGTCCTCGATCGCCTTGACCAGATTGGCGTGCGTCTGCTCGTTGAAGGTCGAAATCTTGACGTAGGCGACGTCACCCTCGTTGTGCTCCTTGACGGCGTTGATGCGGATGATGTCGCGCACCACCTTGACGTCGAAGGGCTCATCGACGCCCTTGCGAACCACCGTGAGGGTGATGGGCGTATTGACGGGGCCGCGCATCTTCTCGACCGCCTGCTCCAGCGTCAGGCCGACGATCTGCTCGTTGTCGAGATGCGTGATGAGATCGTTGGCCAGCAGACCCGCCTTGGCGGCAGGCGTGTCATCGATCGGCGAGACGACCTTGACCACCCCGTTCTCCATCGTGACCTCGATGCCAAGCCCGCCGAACTCACCGCGGGTCTGCACCTGCATGTCACGATAGTTTTTCGGGCTCAGGTAGGAGGAGTGGGGATCAAGCGCCGACAGCATTCCATTGATCGCCGATTCGATCAGCATGGTATCGTCGGGCTTCTCAACGTAATCGGAGCGTACGCGCTCGAGCACGTCGCCAAAAAGATCAAGCTGGCGGTAAAGCTCCGAGTTCGAAGAGGTTGCCGAGTACGTCCGCGTGACGTTCAACAGCGTGGTTGCGCCGGCAAGGCCGGTCATTAGCAGGAACGTCCAAAACGCGAATTCCGTCTTGCGCATTATCCTTGCACCTTCTGATGACCCGAAACCCACCATGGATCGGGGTCGATGGGCGTCCCTTCCTTGCGAAACTCTACATATAGGACAGGAGCGCTATTCACCGATGCCGGTTGAGCCTGCTGCGGCCAACCGCTCATTGTGCCGACGGGTTCTGCGGCAAGAACGAACTGGCCCGGTTGTACGTCAATCTGAGACAAGCCCGCAAGCAGCACATGATAGCCGCCACCGGCGTTTATGATCAAGAGTTGCCCGTAGCTGCGGAATTCTCCAGCGTAAACAATCCAGCCATCACAAGGTGATGTGACTTGGGCACCTTGTCGCGTTTCGAGCACAATGCCTTTTGATTGGCCCCCATATTGCGTCTTTTCGCTGAATCCCAGCACCTTGCGCCCCTGTGCGGGCAGGGGAAGGCGGCCCTTAGCCTCGGCGAAGGGAATTTCAGGCTTTATGCGGCCCGGGCTGCCCAATGTTGCGCCGGGAGCCAACTCCACGACGCCCGGCGCCTTGGGCGGTATGGGCAGCATGGCGGTTTGGGTGTCGCCGGTGCCGCTCCCCGGAGCCGCTTCGGGCGGCTGGCCCCCAAGCGTGGGGCGCAGGCTTGCTGCTGCCCGCTGCCGGGTTTCCTCCTCGTAGGCGCCAAGGCCCGTGTTGTCCTTCACAGCCTGATCAAGCCGCGTGATCAGCTCGTTGAGGTTGGTCACGCTCGCGGAAATCTCGGAGGCTGCAGTGCGCATCTTCTTCAACTCTGACTGGCGCTTATCCAGCGACGCTTTTTTGGCCGCCAACAGTCCTGAAAGCCGGGTTCGCGCGTCCGTTAGCCGCGTCATCTCCGTTCGCAGCTGGTCCCCTTGTGTGCGAATTTCGGTCATGACGCGCACGAGCTCGGTCAGTCGACCCGCGAGCGCGCGGGCTTGACTCCCAAGCTCGGGAAAGGCTGACGCCAGTAGCATGGCGCTGCGCACCATCTTAAGAGCGTCCTCGCGCTGCGTGATCAGGATGGGCGGAGGGTTGCGGCCCATGCGCTGCAAAGCGGACAGCAGCTTGGCAATTTGATCGTGCCGCTGATTGAGCGATCCCTTGAGGATCTTTTCTTGCGCTTCCAGTTCGCCCAGACGTGTCTCGATGGACGTCAGCTGCCCTTCGCTCTTCTTGATGAGGGAGGCTGTCTCCACGAGCTTGGCATTGAGGCGCTCGCGTTCGGCAGCGAGCGTCGTTACGTCGCCTTGCAACGACTTCGTCCGCTTCTTGACCGTCTCCAGCTCTTTGCGCTTGTTTTCGAGCTTCTTTTTGGCCTCCTCCGGCGTCGTCGGCGCCGTGTCGGATGGCTTTGGTGCTTGCGCCAGGACGCCGCCCGCGAGCGGCACCGCAACGGCCAAAGCGACGCCGGCAAACGTGGCGGTGATGCGGGAGCGGGATCGCTTCTGGACGGTCGTTCGCTGCAACGGTGTTCCTGCCCCCCGACGAGTGTGCTCGGCCCGATAAGACAACTGAGGCGAAAATTGCGGCAATTATGGCGCGGTGTACCTTGCCGATCTCTTGCGCTCGGCGGGACTCGCGTCCCCCCCGACAGATACGGTTTGCCCCCATCAGCGGAAAGCTCTAAGTGGATTGAGAACGGAGATCGAACGCGAATGGATTTGGTACTTTACCATCTGACGACGGTGGCTGTCCTGGCCGTGTTCGTCGTCCTGCTTCTCGGCCTTTGGAACCTCACGCGGGGCAAGAGCCCGAACCTGAGCCAAAAATTGATGCGCTGGCGGGTCGGCCTGCAGTTCCTCGCCATCATCATCATCATGCTCTTTGTTTTTGTGCACTATCGCTGATCCGGCGGCTCCGTTCGTCTTGGCATGCGCTTAACCTTCGAATTGCGCTATGCTGGCGAGGACGGGTCTCAAGGGATCGCCGCCGCGCATGGTCGTTCTAAGCAAGATCTACACCAAGACCGGAGATGCCGGCACAACCGCGCTTGGCACTGGCGAGCGCGTGCCAAAGCATGCCTTGCGCATCGCCGCCTATGGCACGGTGGACGAGACCAACGCCAGCGTGGGAATGGCGCGCGTGCATCTGGGCGGCGGCCACACCGGCCTCGACGCAATGCTCGCCCGCATCCAGAATGACCTGTTCGATCTCGGTGCCGATCTGTGCCTGCCCGAGACTGGCCGCAAAGCCGAGTATGAGCCGCTGCGCGTCAGCGAGGCCCAGGTCAAGCGGCTGGAGGAGGAGATCGACGAGATGAATGCCGAGCTTAGGCCGTTGCGTTCATTTGTGCTGCCTGGCGGGTCGCCGGCGGCGGCGGCCTTGCACGTTGCGCGCACCGTGTGCCGGCGCGCCGAGCGTCTGATGGTCGAGCTTGCGGCCGAGCCCAATGAGCCCGTCAGCGAGCCGGCACTCAAGTACATCAACCGATTGTCCGACTTTCTGTTCGTCGCCAGCCGCTACGCCAACGACGGCGGCAAGAACGACGTCTTATGGGTGCCTGGACAAAACCGTTAGTCCCATAACCTCGAGCGCAGCAAGGCGAGAAAACCCGTGTTTATTCCCCTTCGTGACGAAAATTCGCTCAAGTCGATTCCCTTCCAGTACGTCACCGTTGCGCTGATTGTGATCAACGTCATCGTCTACATCCTCGAGGTCGGCGGCCTTGATCAGGGCGATATTGCCAGCTTCGGCCTCACGCCCAGGGCGTTGTTCGGCGGGGGAGCGTTAACAAGCCCCGGCCCGGTATCGCCGCAAGGCCTACCGCTCGCGGAAGGTGCGACGCTCCTCACTTACATGTTCCTCCATGCCGATGTGTTCCACCTGCTCGGCAACATGCTCTTCCTTTGGGTATTCGGCGACAACGTCGAGGACGCCATGGGGCATGTGAAGTTTCTGGTCTTCTATTTGACGTGCGGGATTTTCGCGGGACTTTTTCACTCTTGGATGGTCCCCGATTCCGATCTGCCGCTCATTGGCGCAAGCGGAGCCGTCGCCGGGGTGATCGCGGCTTACCTGATGTTGCATCCGCGCGTCAGCGTCTGGGTGCTCGCGTTCAAAGTGATTCCGTTGCGCATTTCGGCCGGGCTCGTACTCGGCCTATGGATTGCGCTGCAGGTCGTGATGGTCGCTGTCGCGAATGTCGGCCCCACGGCATGGTGGGCGCACATCGGCGGCCTCATGGCGGGCGCCGTGCTCATCCTATTTCTGCGGCGTCCGGGCGTCCCCCTCTTTGATAAGGGCGAGCGGCTCGCATGAGGGCGCGCTTGGGAGCCTCTTGGACGATTGCCCCCCGCCCGAGCCGCCAGGGTTAACGGAGCCCCAATTGACTTGACCCCGCCGCGCTCGTAGGTTGCGTTTCGCACTTGCGAATAGCATGAGAAGGGCAGCGACTCGGACTTTTTCGTGCGGTAGGGCGAGAATTCATCGCGCTGCACAACCGCCGGTTCGGGTCAGCAAGCCACCGCAGCACGCTTGGGGAGCCGACGGGCATGAAGGTATTGGTGCCGGTCAAACGAGTCGTTGACTACAACGTCAAGATTCGGGTGAAGCCGGACGGATCGGGCATCGACCTCGCCAATGTGAAGATGTCGATGAATCCTTTCGACGAGATCGCCGTCGAGGAGGCCGTGCGCCTCAAGGAGAAGAGCGAGGCCAGCGAGATCGTCGTTGTTTCGATCGGCCCCGCCAAGGCGCAGGAGACGATCCGCACCGCGCTCGCCATCGGAGCCGACCGGGGAATTCTGATCGAGACGCCGGAAGGAGCGAATGTCGAGCCCCTCGCCGTCGCAAAGCTCCTCAAGGCGATTGCCGAAGCGGAAAAGCCCCAGCTCATCATTCTCGGCAAGCAAGCGATCGATGACGACTGCAACCAGACCGGACAGATGCTGGCTGCACTTCTCGGCTGGCCGCAAGGAACTTTCGCGTCAAAGCTCGTGCTCGAGGACGGCGCTGCTCACGTGACGCGCGAGGTCGATGGCGGCTTGGAGACGGTGAAGCTGAAGCTGCCGGCGGTCGTGACGACCGATCTTCGCCTCAACGAGCCGCGCTACCCCACGCTGCCCAACATCATGAAGGCTAAGAAGAAGCCGCTCGACACCAAGACGCCCGCCGACTGCGGCGTCGACATCGCGCCGCGGCTCAAGGTGCTGAGCATCACCGAGCCGGCCAGCCGCAAGGCCGGCGTCAAGGTGGCGAGCGTTGCTGAGCTGGTCAACAAGCTCAAGTCCGAGGCCGGGGTGCTCTGATGGCGGTCCTGTTTCTAGCCGAGCACAGCAATGGCGCCCTGCATGCCGCAACGGGCAAAGCGCTGACGGCGGCGAAAGCGCTGCCGGGGGAGGTTCACGTGCTGGTGGCCGGCCACAACTGCAAACCGGCCGCCGAAGGCGCCGCCAAGCTCGACGGCGTCGCCAAGGTGCTGGTGGCCGACGCCCCGCAGCTTGAGCACGGCCTTGCCGAGGAGGTGGCGGCGCTGATCGTGCCGCTGATGGCCAATTACGACGCGCTCATCGCGCCCGCGACGACCACCGGCAAGAACATCTGTCCGCGCGTCGCGGCAGCGCTCGACGTCATGCAGGTGTCCGACATCACCAAGGTCGTCTCGGCCGACACCTTCGAACGGCCGATCTATGCCGGGAACGCCATCCAAACGGTGCAGTCAACGGAGCCAAAGAAGGTGCTGACGGTGCGCACCGCCGCCTTCTCCTCGGTCGCCGAGGGGGGATCGGCACCGATCGAGACCATCACGGCGCCCGCCGCTGTCGGGTTGTCGAGCTTCGAGAAGGCGGAGCTGACCACGTCCGATCGGCCGGAGCTGAGCTCGGCCAGGATCGTGATCTCGGGAGGGCGCGGGCTTCAGTCGGGGGAGAACTTCAAGAAGCTCTTAGAGCCGGTTGCCGACGCGCTCGGCGCTGCGGTCGGCGCCTCGCGCGCCGCCGTCGATGCGGGCTTCGTCCCCAACGACATGCAGGTGGGACAGACCGGCAAGGTGGTGGCCCCGGATCTCTATCTGGCGGTCGGCATCTCGGGGGCGATCCAGCACCTCGCCGGCATGAAGGATTCCAAAATTATCGTTGCGATCAACAAGGACAGCGAGGCGCCGATCTTCCAGGTGGCGGACTACGGCCTTGTTGCCGACCTCTTTCAGGCTTTGCCGGAGCTCGAAGCCGAACTGAAGAAGGCCGGACAATAGCGCGGGGTAAGCAAGAGCTCGGGGACAGAAGGACTTTAGGTCATGAACTTGGCGGTCAAGTCGGCAGAAAGGCCAAAGACGCAAACCCAGGCGCCTCAGGTCATCAAGAAGGTCGGCGTGATCGGCGCCGGGCAAATGGGCACCGGCATCGCTCACGTGATTGCGCTTGGCGGCTTTTCGGTTGCCCTTAACGACCTGAAGAAAGAGATCGTGGAGGACTCGGTCCACACGATCGAGAAATACCTGCACCGGCAGGCCGAGAAAGGCCTGATCAAGGAAGCCGAGGTCAATCCGGCGCTCAAGCGCATCATCTATGCGCCCAACCTCGAAGCCTTCGCCGACTGCGACCTCGTCATTGAGGCGGCGACCGAGGACGAGGCGCTGAAGCGCAAGATCTTTGCCGAGCTTTGTCCCAAGCTCAAGGCCGGTACCTTCCTGGCGACCAACACGTCCTCGATCTCGATCACCCGCCTGGCTTCGACAACGGACCGGCCCGAGCACTTCATCGGCATGCACTTCATGAACCCGGTGCCGCTCATGGAGCTGGTCGAGCTGATCCGCGGCATCGCCACCGACGACGACATGTTCACGATCGCGCGCGCCTTCGTGGAAAGCCTCGGCAAGGTGGTGGCCGTCAGCGAGGATTTCCCCGCGTTCATCGTCAACCGCATCCTGCTGCCGATGATCAACGAAGCCGTCTACACGCTCTACGAGGGCGTCGGCACCGTCGATGCCATCGACAAGGCCATGCGGCTCGGTGCGCACCATCCGATGGGTCCCTTGGAGCTTGCCGATTTCATCGGGCTCGACACCTGCCTGTCGGTGATGCAGGTGCTTTACGAAGGCCTGTCCGATTCGAAATACCGTCCCTGCCCGCTGCTCGTGAAATACGTCGAGGCCGGTTGGCTCGGCCGCAAGACCCAGCGGGGATTCTACGACTATCGCGGTGAGACGCCCGTGCCGACGCGTTGAGCGCAGCATCGCTGCTATCGCTGCAAGCTAGCCGGCCGCGGCGGCCTTTATCTCGCGGCCTTCCCTGCCGATTGCGAGCAAGAATCCCGTCAGATCGTCGGTCGCGTGATGGATGTGGGCGGGAAGCTCGGTCCACTTGCGCATCTCAATCTGCGCCGGATGGTCCAGATACGCCGAGTGCACGAGGACAGTGGTCATGCCGAGCGCATGCGGCGCTTCGAGATTGTGCGGCATGTCCTCGAACATGGCAGCGCGCTGGGGTGCAACGCCGTGGCGCTGCACCATGCGGTCGACGGCATCGGCCTCGGGCTTGGGTACGAATCCGCGGGCGGCGATGTCGCAGATGTCCTCAAACAGGTGCAGCACGCCGAGCTTCTCGGCGACCCGCTCGGCATGTCGGCGCGAGCCGTTGGTGAAGATAAGCTTGCGGCCAGGCAGCGCCGCGATGGCCGTCGCCAGCTCGGGCATCTCCTGAACCGGCGAGAGATCGATGTCGTGCACGTAGTCGAGGAATCCCTGAGGATCGACATTGTGGATCTGCATCAATCCCGACAGCGTGGTGCCGAATTGGCGATAGTAGCTCTTCTGCAGGTAGCGCGCGTGCGCTAGGGGAACGCTGAGTTGCTCGGCGATGAATGCGCTCATGCGTCTGTCGACTTCTGCAAACAAGTTGCACCCGGCCGGATAGAGCGTGTTGTCGAGATCGAAAATCCAGGCGGATGTCTCGGTGAAATCGCGCCGCGGCGTGCTCGTGCCCTTTGGCGCCATCGCGCAGAGCTCATCGGCCCGCAGCACTCCTAGGGGATCGTTGGAGCTCATCGCGCCCGTGCCTTCGTTTTATAGCGGGCCCGCCCCACGAGGGTACCGACGCCGTGCATGGTGAACAGCTCCAGCAGCACGCAATGGGGCACGCGCCCGTCGATGACGACGACTGCTTCGACGCCCGCTTCCACCACCTCGATGCAGCCCTCGACCTTGGGAATCATGCCTCCCGAAATGACGCCGTCCTTGATGAGTTGGCGCGCTTCCTCGATGGTCAGCTCGGGCAGCAGCTGACCGCTCTTGTCGAGGACGCCCTCCACGTCGGTGAGGAGAAGCAGGCGCTTGGCTTTCATGCGGGCCGCGAGGGCGCTCGCAAAGGTATCTGCGTTGATGTTCAGCGTCTCCCCCTCGCGGCTGACGCCGATCGGCGCGATCACGGGAATAAGGTCGGAGCGCGAGATCACGTCGACGATGTGCGCGTTCACCTCGACGGGCTCTCCGACGTACCCGATGTCGACCGCTTTCGTCAGATTCGACTCGGGATCGGGCATCTCGGTAATCCTGCGCGCAATCATCAGGTTGGCGTCCTTGCCGCAGATGCCCACGGCCTTGCCGCCTTGGCGGTTGATTGCCGAGACGATGTCCTTGTTGATGGCGCCTGCGAGCACCATCTCGACGACCTCGACCGTCGGCTTGTCGGTAACGCGCAGACCGTGCACGAAGTCCGAGTTGATCTGCAGCTTCTTGAGCATGGAGGCGATCTGCGGGCCGCCGCCGTGCACGACGATAGGGTTAACACCGGATTGTTTTAGGTAGACGATGTCCTGTGCGAAAGCATTGGACAGCGCGACGTCACCCATGGCGTTTCCGCCGAACTTTATGACGACCGTCTGATCGTCGTAACGTATGAGATGCGGCAGCGCCTCGGCCAAAATGCGCGCTTGCACGTGGGGCGATGGCTCGGGCTCGGCAGTTGTCCGGCCGCTTTGCGGCTGCGTAATCGTTTTCATAGTCCTAGCCTGCGCCTGCCCTTTTTGCCCGCGCGCAAGAGCGCAACCTGATCTAGATTGGATGCCTCCGCAACCGAAGGCCAGCACTTATACCGATAGGCCCATGACCTCAACGGATTTCCCCCACATTCGAATGCTAGCGCATCGGCGGGGAGGGCTCATATACCTGTTTTGGCGCGGGCGATCCGTTAATTTCACAGGCCAAGCGGCAAGCCACGGGGGAGAGGAGCGGACATGATCGCCGACGACCTGAGCCGCATCGCCATGTCGTCCAGCCTTGGCAACGCTCTGTCCCGGGCCGTGGAGCTGGCGCGCGCGCAAGGTCACACGGAAGTGACGCTCGAACACATGCTGGTGTCGCTTTGCGAGGATCCGGACGCCGGGCTGGTGCTGGCGGCGAGCAACGTCGATATCAAGCGACTGAAGGCGGATGCTGTAAGTTTTCTCGCCGGCCTGGCGCGGCACAGCCTACCCGGGCAACGAGTCGATCCGATTGTTTCGGCCGATTTGAGACGCATTCTGGAGGCCGCCGCTGCGGCCGCCCGGGGCGGACGGCGTCGCGAGATTAACGGGGCGATCGTGCTCGCCGCCGTCGTGGGCGACGGCAAGAGCGCCGCGGCGCAAATGCTGCAGGCGCAGGGGCTGACGTTCGAAGGCGCGATCCGCGCCCTGCAGCGCGGGGCCGGCATCGTCCCACGCTCGCAGCCCGCAGCGAGCACCGAGGACATACTGGCGAGCGCACGCGAGCGCGTGCAGTCGCGCATCGGACCGGCGATGCGTCGGTCTGAATCCGATGAGGGACTGGCCCCAGAGGAGACTTGGGACGAGCCAACACCCATGGAGGATGCGGAGGAGCCGATCGATGACGTTAACGCGCCTCCGGAGGTCGAGAGTGGCGCGCCAGAAGAGTTTGAGCCGGAGCCCGAACCGGAACCTGCGCCCGAGCCTGAACCAGAGTCTGAGCCTGAACCTGAACCGAAGCAGGAGGCTTTAGAGGTTATGGTTGCGCCTGAGCCCGAAGACGAGGCGCAACCGGCTGCCCAAGACTTTGAGGAGGCGGGGCCTGCGCCTGCCGCTGCGGCGGAGCCGGAAGAGCCTCCCGCGTGGAATGTTCCGCCACCGCCGCCCGGACCGGCACCGACGCCGCCACCACTCCCGATCCCCGAGGCTTCTCCCATTTGGACGCCGCCGCCGGTTGCGGCCCCTGCGCCACCGCCTCTGCCCCCGGTGCGGATCGGCGGCGCTGCGCCGCACGCGCCACGGGTGGGTGGGGACTCACCGCTGACCCGGCCGCCACCCTTGGAGCGGCTGCCCGAATTGGAGGAACTGCGCCGGCCGATGGGTGTCGGTGCGGCAGGTGAGGCGCTGCGTCCACCGCTTGGCCGCGCGCGGGAGCCGCTTGCGAGCGCGCCGGTCGGGTCTCAGCCTGTGGGCCGCCCGATGACCGCGCCGCGCGCCGAGATCGGGCAACTGGTCGAGAACATTCCCCGCACGATGCGGGTTGCGGTTGCCGCTCTTGTCGAGGTGCGTATCGCCAGAGCCGACGTGCAGGCGCTCGCCGAGGGGCTGCAGGGCGGTGGCGCTGCCTACCGGCACGAGGTGACGGTCACCAAGGCGATGTCGGTGCGGCTGCGTGCACCCGATGGCGGGTTCTTCATCGAGACGGCGTCGCCGGAGACCCAGTGGATCGAGAAATCGACACTGCTGGCGACCGACGACTACGCCAGCTGGCGCTGGCATGTCACGCCGCGCGAGAAAGGCCGCAAGCGCCTGCAGCTCATTATCTCGGCGCGCACGGTCAGCGCCGACGGCCTCGCAGCCGAGACCGCGCTTCCCGACCAGGTGATCACGGTGCGCGTACGCACCAACTACGGAAGGGCGGTGTCGCGTTTGGTCGGCTGGAGCGTCGCAGCGCTGATCGGCGGCCTGTTGGCAAGGTTCGGCGAGGGCGCCTTCGATACCGGCCTGCAGATCGTTACCAAGCTGATGAAGGGCTGAGACAGCCGCAAACCTTCTCTAGCCGCGCTCGGCAAGAATCGTCGCGATGGCCGCGCGCAGATCGCCTATGCCCGATCCTTTTGCGGCCGACGTCGCAATCACCAGCGGGAATGCGGCCGGATGGGTTCGCAACGCCTTGGCCGTCGCATCCGTGAGCGCCTCGAGCTCATGGGCGCCGACCTTGTCGGCCTTTGTCAGAACCGCCTGATAGGAGACGGCTGCCTGATCCAGCATGTCCATGACTTTGAGATCGGGCGGCTTCAGGCCATGGCGGGAATCGATCAGCAGAAACACGCGCGCAAGCGAGGGCCGGCCTTTGAGATAATCCGACACGAGCGCCGTCCACGCTTCAACCTTGTCCTTGGGAGCCTTTGCGAAGCCATAGCCCGGCAAGTCGACCAGATACAGCGCCGCGTTCTCGCACCGGAAGTAGTTGAGGTCCTGGGTGCGCCCGGGCGTGTTGGAGGTGCGCGCGAGGCCACTTTGGCGAACAAGCGCGTTGAGAAGACTCGACTTGCCGACATTGGAGCGGCCCGCGAAAGCAACCTCGACCCTGTCGGCGGGCGGCAAGAACTGGAGGGCCGGGACGCTCTTGAGAAAGTGCCAGGGCCACTCGAAGAGCTGCTCGCCGATTTTGAGCGGGGACGGGTCAGCGGTGGAATTTTCCGGCTCGGTCATGGACACCGGCGCCTTTGCGCGGACTCAGTCTAATGACGTTTGTCTTTGGCTTCGGGCTTGGCAGAAACCTTCGGTTCTTTGTCCCCCTCGTTATCTGGGTTCGGATTCTTCTGTCCGCCCAGGTCCGGCAGCCGTTGTTTGAGCGCTATCCAGAGCTGCTCGGCGAGTGCTGCGACGGACTTGAACTTGCGCGATACGTTTCCGACGAGATGGATCTCGGCGCCCTGCCTTTTCATGATGAAGTACTGCTGCGCGAGCGAGAGGATGTTGCTCCAGGCCCAGTAGATCACCAGTCCCGCCGGGAACGACGCCAGCAGAAAGGTGAATACGACCGGCATCCAGTTGAAAATCTGCTGCTGCACCGGATCGGGCTGCTGCGGATTGAGCTGCATCTGCAGCCACATCGTGATGCCCATGATCAGCGGCCAGACGCCGATATGCAGGAAGTGCGGCACCGCAAACGGGAGCAAGCCGAACAGGTTGAAAAGGGACGTCGGATCGGGGGCCGAAAGGTCGTGGATCCAGCCGAAGAACGGTGCATGGCGCATATCGATGGTGACGAACAGCACCTTGTAGAGAGCGAAGAACACCGGGAGCTGCAACAGGATCGGCAGACAGCCGGCGATCGGGTTCACCTTCTCCTTCTTGTAGAGCTCCATCAGCGCTTGCTGCTGGGCGGCCTTGTCGTCCTTGTAGCGCTCGCGCAGCTGCTCCATCTGCGGCTGCAGCTTCTTCATCTTGGCCATGGAGGCGAACTGCTTGTTGGCGAGCGGGAAAAAGGCAAGCCGCACAAGCACGGTCAGAATGAGAATGGTGACGCCGAAGTTGTGCACGACGGAGTTGATGGCCTCCATCAGATAGTAGAGCGGCTTGGTGATAAAGAAGAACCAGCCCCAGTCGATCAGGAGATCGAATTGCAGGATGCCCGGTTTCTCCTGGTACTGCTGCAGCAGCTTGACCTGCTTTGCTCCCGCGAACAGACGCGCCTCGATGCTCCCGCTCTCACCCGGCGGGATGGTAATGGCGTCGCGCAGGTAGTCGGTCTGATAGGCCGGCTCTTCGGTGGGCTGCTTGGGCTCAATGCCCAAGAAATGGGCACGGAAGGGGAGCTTCTGATCGGGAACGAGGGCAGCGGCCCAGTATTTGTCCGTGATGCCCAACCAGCCCGACTTGCTCTCGAATTCACGCTCGCCATCATCCAGCGCTGTCTTGTACTTGAGCTGGCACAGGATGCTGGGAAGAACACTGCCGCACCAATCGACCTTGTGGTTGGCCACTCCTATGAGCCCCTCGAGCAGGATCCAGTAGCCCTGCACCTTCGGCGTGCCGTAGCGGTAAATGCGGGCATAGGGCGCCAGTGCGACCGGCTCGCTCGCGTGGTTCTCCACCGCGTCGATAATTGTGAACAAGTACTCGTCGTCGACCGAGATCGTGCGCTTGAAAATCAAGCCCTGACCGTTGTCCCAGGTGAGCGTCACCGGGCTCGACGGCGTCAACGTCGCGCCCGCGCCGCCCTCTACGCTCCACAGCGTCTCGCGGTCGGGCAGCTTCTGCGTGGCGCCGGCCTGCGGCACCCACCCGTACTCGGCAAAGTAGGGATGCGGGCCGTTCGTCGGCGAGAGCAGAATGACATTGGGGCTCTTGGGGTCGACGGTCTCGTGGTACTTCACGAGCACCAGGTCGTCGATCCGGCCGCTTTTGAGATTGATTGATCCTCTGAGCGAAGGGGTCTCGACGGCAAGCCGGGGCGAAGCCTTGAGAGCTTCCTCGCGCGTCTCGGCCGGCGCAGAAGCCGGCGCGGCGCCGGGCACCGCGCCTTCGGGCACGGCTGCGGGCGGCTTAATTCCGGTCTCGGTCTTTGGCGCCGTCCCCGGCGGCGTTGTCGTCTGCGACTTCTGCTCTTGGCCGTGCTGGCGGTCCTGCTCCTGCTTCATTTTGGGCCCGGCGTAGAACATCTGCCAGGCGAACAGCACCGCCATCGACAGCACGACGGCAAGCAAGAGATTTTTCTGTTGGTCAGGGTCTTGCAATTGCATCAGTCCCTTGGCCTACCGGCGTCCATGGTCCGAACTGGCCCCGTGCCACATACCGCGACAGCGCGACTTGGCAAAATGGAAACTCACGCGGGCTTGCTCCTTCGGCGTCCATGCGCCTGCGGTCGATGCACACGTTCCAGCGCCAGTTGCAAGTCCGCCTCCAGATCGCGGTAGGTGCGACCGACGGCCCCAGGGCGCGCAATCAGCACGTAATCGTAACCCGGGCGCACAAGCGGAGGCCCGAGGGCGGCCGCGAGCGCGCGCAGACGCCGGCGCACGCGATTTCGCACGACGGCACTGCCAATCTTCTTGGAAATCGTGAATCCGAATCGGGGTGCCGCCGGATCGCGCGCAGCAGCGGGGCGCGAGCGGGCCTCGAGCAGAAACGCCGGCGCGCTTGAGCGCCGACCGCCTCGCACCCGAAGAAACTCGGCCCGCGTTTTCAGTGTGTTGAGTGCCACTGCGCAATTCCCTAACCCGCCAAGGGGTGCGCCGTGCCGGGGGACCCGCTCGTCGGCCGGGTGTACCCACGCGCTCAGGCCGAAAGCCGCTTGCGGCCTTTGGCACGCCGCCGCGTCAAAACCCGCATGCCGCCCTTGGTCAGCATCCGCTTGCGAAAGCCATGACGGCGCTTGCGGACGAGCCGGCTCGGTTGATAAGTGCGCTTCACGTTACAACTCCCCTGCCGGCGACGAATAAGGACATATCGAGCGTCACGGTCGCCGTCGGCAGCAGGCCCATGTTCTCAGGAATGCGGGCGCTTATACGGGCTGGTTTCATGCAAGTCAACGAGCGGCATTTCCCCTTAAATCCGGTTACGCGGCCCAAAAGCGTGATGTGTCCGGCCCCAGGAAATGGCAAACCAACACAATTGTCGCGCGCCGAGCCGCCATTGGGGCAAGGTTGCGCGCAAATAGCGTCCAGCAGCCAGCGGTCCGCCATGCCCAATCCCCCGACCTTGATGCCGTCATCCGATAGGGAGTAGTGCGATGACCAGGGTTCCAGACGATGGCAATGGGTCTGCGAATGCGCGCACTGGGCGCCCGGCGTTGCGCCGCTGGGGGCCCCTTGCGGTCATTGTTCTCCTCATGGTGCTGGTCTTCGCAATGGGGTGGCACCACTACCTGTCCTTCAAGACCATCGGGACCAATTACGAGGCGCTCAAGACCTTCATTGCCGCCAACCTCGCAGCCGCACTCGTTCTCTACATTCTCATTTACATAGCGGTCGTGGCGCTTTCGCTTCCCGGCGGCCTGGTGATGACGGTAACCGGCGGCCTGTTGTTCGGCTGGCTCACGGGGTCGCTGGCCACCATCGTCGGCGCCACCATCGGCGCGACGCTGATCTTTCTCATCGCCAGATCCTCGCTCGGCGAGGCGCTCGCCGCCAAAGCCGGCCCGGGGCTCGGCAAGCTGCGCGATGGGTTCAAGGAGAACGCGCTGAGCTATCTTCTCTTTCTGCGCCTCGTTCCCGTCTTTCCGTTCTGGCTCGTGAACTTGGCGCCCGCGCTGCTCGGCGTCCCCTTGCGCACTTACGTGCTCGGCACGGCGGTCGGCATCATCCCCGGCACGGTTGCCTTCACGGTTGCAGGGGCGGGCCTCGCCAGCGTGGTTGAGGCACAAAACAAAATCTATGCTGCCTGTCTTGCCAAAGGGCCCGCGGATCCGGTGACCGCTTGCCCCTATACGATCGACACCAGCGCGCTTGTCACCAGGCAGCTGCTCGTTGCCTTCGCCCTTCTCGGTCTCGTGGCCCTGATCCCGGTCGTCTACAAATGGTGGAGCCAACGCAATGCAAGAAAATAGCCCACAAAAAGCAGCACCGGGCGCCTCCGGAGCCGAAAGCGAAACGATAACCGCGGACATATGCGTCATCGGAGCGGGCTCTGGCGGCCTTTCGGTGGCAGCCGCCGCGGCGGCGTTCGGGCGCAAGGTCGTGCTGATTGAGCGCCACAAGATGGGCGGCGATTGCTTGAACTATGGCTGTGTGCCCTCCAAGGCGATGATCGCCGCGGGAAAGCGGGCGCATGCCATGCGAACGGCCGCCGCCTTCGGCATCGCCGGCGTCGATCCCGAGATCAATCCGCGCGCCGTGCACGACCACGTGCACGGTGTCATCGCCGCGATCGCGCCCAACGACTCGGTGGAGCGGTTCACGGGCCTCGGCGTGCGCGTCGTTCGGGCGGCGGCGCGCTTCGTCGACAAGGCGACAGTGGTCGCCGGCGAGCACCGCATCAAGGCGCGGCGGTTTGTGATCGCGACCGGATCAACGCCGCTGGTGCCTCCCATTCCCGGGCTCGACAGCGTGCCTTATCTCACCAACGAGACCGTCTTCGACAACCAAGAGCGCCTCCACGATCTCATCATCATCGGTGCAGGGCCGATCGGCCTGGAACTGGCGCAGGCCCACAGCCGGCTTGGCTCGCGCGTTACGGTCGTAGAGGCGGCAAAAGCGCTCAGCAAGGACGACCCCGAGCTCACCAAGGTCGTTCTGGAGCAGCTCGCGGCCGAAGGCGTGAACGTGCGCGAGGGCACCAAGGTGGAGCGCGTCGAGGCGGGCCTCGGGCGCGTGCGCGTGCACGTCGCCATCGGCGATAAGAAAGACGTCATCGAAGGCACCCACCTGCTGCTCGCCGTCGGCCGCAAGCCGACGACCGCCGACCTTGGGCTGGAGGCGGCCGGCATTCGCTACGACAACAAGGGGATCAAGGTCAGCGCCGGCTTGAAGACGTCGAACCGGCGCGTGTTCGCGATCGGCGACGTGGCGGGCGGGCTGCAGTTCACCCACGTCGCCAACTACCATGCCGGCATCGTCATCCGCCGCGCCTTGTTTCGCCTGCCCGCCAAGGTCGACACCAGGATCATCCCGTGGGTCACGTTTACCGATCCCGAGCTTGCGCACGTGGGTCTTTCCGAGGCCGAGGCAACCAAGGTCGCGGGCAAGATCAGCGTGCTGCGTTGGCCCTACCACGAGAACGACCGCGCCCAGGCGGAGCATGAGACGGCCGGCCACATCAAGGTCGTCACGGCCAAGAACGGGCAGATTCTCGGGGCGACCATCGTTGGGGCGCAGGCCGGTGAGCTCATCCAGATGTGGGCCCTGGCGATCTCCCAGAAAATGAAGATCAAGGCGATGATCGGCTGGATTTCGCCTTATCCGACGCTCAGCGAGATAAACAAACGCGCTGCCTATCGCTATTATGCGACCGCACCCAGCAGTCCTATGGTGCGCAAGGTGATCGGCTTTCTTGCCAAATTCGGCTAAGCCGACAGCGAGAGGAAGCGCGTGCTCCGCGAGAACGATAACAAGACGCGGCACAATCTGGCGGCGGCCCTAAGGGCGCGCCTCAGTCTGCCTCAGTGGGCCAAGGCGCCGCGCGGGCGATGGCGCGATCTCGGGCTGCCCGCCAAGCTTCTGCTGCTGACGGCCGCCTTCGTCATGCTGGCGGAAGTCCTGATCTTCCTGCCGTCGGTATCGAACTTTCGCATAACTTGGCTCGATGAGCGTCTGACGGCGGCCCAACTCGCCACATTGGCGGCGGAAGGCTTTCCCGGCGGTGACGTTCCCTCGGGCCTGCGTGCCGAGATGCTGCGCACCGCGCAGGTGAAGGCGATCGCCTCACGGCGCCGGGGCGTGCGCCGGCTGGTGCTGCCCGTCGATCCGCAAATGACCATTGATGCCCACTACGACCTGCGCCAGAGGCCGCAGACTCTGTGGGGCAACATTGCCCTGCGCTTGGAGCAGATCGGGAATGCCATCGCGGTGTTCTTCGCGCCGGAAGGGCGCACGATCCGCGTGCTCGGCGCCATCGGCAACGATCCCGACGACCTCGTTGAGATCGTGATGCCCGAAGCGCCGCTGCGGGCGGCGATGAATGCCTACGCGCTCAACATTCTCTGGATTTCGATCCTGATCTCATTGGCGACGGCCGCGCTGGTGTACTTCACGTTGAGCCGGCTGTTGGTGCGGCCCATGATGCGCATCACCCGCAACATGGTGCAGTTTAGGCAGCATCCGGAGGATGCCTCACGCGTCATCGTTCCCTCAGAGCGCCACGACGAGATCGGGACGGCCGAGCGCGAGCTCAGCGAGATGCAGCGGCAGCTCTCCGGCGCACTATTGCAGAAGACTCGGTTGGCCCAGCTCGGCCTGGCGGTGAGCAAGATCAATCACGATTTGCGCGGTCTTCTGGCGAACGCGCAGCTGCTGTCGGACCGGCTGACGGCCATTCCCGATCCCACCGTGCAGCGCTTTGCACCCAAGCTGATCGCCTCGCTCGATCGCGCCATCAACTTCTGCAACGACACGCTGCGCTACGGGCGCGCCGAGGAGGCCGCGCCGCGCCGCGAGCTGATGCGGTTGAAGCCCCTGGTGGAGGAGGTGGGCGAGGCGCTGGGCTTGCCGCGCGAGGGCGAAATCGACTGGGTGCTCGAGATCGCCGATACGCTCCGCATCGACGCCGACCGCGACCATCTTTTCCGGATTGTGAGCAACCTCGTGCGCAATGCGATCGAGGCGATTGAAGGCCAGCACGGCGGCAAGCCGGGCGGCGAGATCGGCATCAAAGGCTGGCGCGAGGGCCGCCGCGTGTTCGTGGAGGTGCGCGACAACGGCCCCGGCGTTCCGAAAAAGGCGCGCGAGCATCTGTTCGAAGCCTTCACCGGGTCGCAGCGCAAGGGCGGAACGGGGCTGGGCCTGGCGATCGCGGCGGAGATCGTCGGTGTTCATGGCGGGCACATGCAGCTGCTTGAGACGACGAAGGGCGCCGCCTTTCTGTTCGAGATCCCCGATCGCGGCGGGCACCAGAGCCATGAAGCCGCCCCAGCGCCCGTGACGGCGCCCTTACCGACGGACGATACGCAATCAACGGACGATACCCAATAGGAATGCCCAAGCCTCTTGCGCGCGTGCGCCCGAGCCATTAGTAGTGGCGAGCTTCGGCCGGGGCTTTTGCCCGCGATAGCGCTTTGGCCCTCTGCGAGGCCGCATCGATCGCAGACAAGCACCGGTAGCTCAGCTGGATAGAGCACCAGACTACGAATCTGGGGGTCGGGAGTTCGAATCTTCCCCGGTGCGCCACCGCCTTCTGGAATCTGCAAGTTTGGCGTCTCGCGCCAGAGCCGGAGTTATCGCCATAACCTAGCGTCGTTCAGCCGATGTTGATTGGCCGGCGGTCCGCTGCAATGCGAGGCTGGGGCCATCCTTCGCCGCAGTACCACACGTTAGATGCAGAATTCCATCGCAGATCACCCGACCAGAATATTGATCACTGGCGGCAGCGGCGCCCTGGGCTCGTACGTCGAGGATTGTCTGCTTGAGCGTGCCCGCACGTATCCGCTCGAGATCGCGAGCCTTTCACGTCAACGACGCAGCAGGCCTGGCATTTCGCACTACGCCTGCGACTTTCTGGATTCCGGCTGCATAAACGATGTTATGAACCATTTTCGTCCCGACAACGCAATCCTTTGCGCCTGGGTGTCGACGCACGGTCAATATTGGAACGATCCCGTCAACGTCGACTGGGCCAATGCCACCCTCGCGTTTGCGGAGACCTTTGCCCGCCTCGGGGGAACGTTCCTGACCTTCATAGGCTCGTGCGCGGAGTACACCTGGGGGTCGCTCCGACAGATAGACGAGCAAACGCCAGAGCTGCCACACTCGGTCTATGGCCGCGAGAAACTGCGCACGACACGCGCACTAACTTCGTTGCGGCAACGTGGCGGTCTCGATGTCAATTGCAGTCGGGTGTTCCTCCCATTTAGTGAGCGAGAGAATGACGAGAGAGTGACAAGCCTCGTTATAAGAATGTTGGCGAGCGATGCGCCGCTTCATTTGAAATGCGGCGACGTCTACCGTGACATCTGCCATACGCGCCATCTCGCCAAAGCAATTGTCGATATGAACCTTTCGCAAGTCGGCGGCCTGTTTAATTTATCGACGGGGCGCGCCTTACATTTGGGGTATTTCCTGGCGCAGTTGGCAACAGCGATGGGAAAACGAAAGCTGCTGACCTGGGATCCTTGGCACGGGTCCGATAGCGAGCCGCGGCGGCTCTATGGCAATCGCGAGCACCTGCCGTCCCGTTTTTGGTTGCCGCAAAATCCGCTGGCGGACGTAAATGCTTTCGTCAAAGAGCGTTACAAGCACTACGCTCAACGGCATCGCCCAAGGCTACATCACCGATCGTGTCGGTGATCTCTTGCGTGAACGGGGTTTCAGCATGTTCTCATGGACATGGGCGAGCAGCTCGCGCTTGGTCCCAAGCGGGATGGCGAGGCTTGGCGCGTCGGCATCGCAAATCCGACGGCGCCGGATAGGCCGCTCTTTGAGCAGCCGCTGGCCAATGGTGCTATCGCCACCAACGCTCAGGAGGCGATTTTCTCGAGCAGATCGGCGCGGTGCTTCAGAATCGCGTCGGCCTTGCTTTTCGGGATCCTGAACTCCCACCCCTTGGCGCGCGCCATGAGCGCATCGGCTGCCTTCTTCGCCTCGCCCTCGCCCGTTGCCTCCACCGACAGCCAAGCAACACCGCCGTCGCGGCGGATCTTGAAGACGCATTTCATCCCGTTGGCGAGCTCAAGGGTGACGGTGCCGACTTTGTCGCTGGTGGGCGCACCCTCGAGCTTGTGCACGTCGTCGAAATCGAAGGAGCTGGCGGCCTCGGCCATGTCGTCGATCGAATTGGCGTACTTGATCTTCATGCCCTCGGGGATGTCCTGCAATTGGTGCTCGCTGCCGTTGGCCGCCAGCTTGATGTCGAGATCCGCCTCGCCCGGGCTCTTCACCACCAGATGCTTTATGTCGCGCCGGTGCGTCTCGAACAGGCGCGGTTTCACCCAGTCGCGCAGTTGAACGCCGGGATTGATCTCGGTGTTCACCAGCCAGGTCTGCGCTTCGCCGGGCTTGCGCACGTAGGTGCCACCCTTGCCCGAGCCGAACGCATCCGAGCGTTTTTTTCCGATCACCGCTTCGGCGATGGTCTTGTCCTGGGCATCGATGAGCCGCACCAGCCGCGAGTTGGCGTGGGGCTTGGCGGGATCCTCGAGCGCAAGCAGGGCGTAGCGGTCCTTTGTGCGGGTCTTCGGCTCGACCAGCTCGGCCTCGGTCAGGCTGACGAGAAAGGCCCGCACCTTCTCCGGCGCGGCCGGAAACGATTGTCGCTCCTTGAGCAGCCATTCGGACCCGCTGCGCGCCAGCGTGAGCTTGGCGTTGCCTTGCTTGACCTCGATGCGGGCGATGTCGGGCGGGGTGCCCTGCAAGCTGTCGAACAGCGCAGCGCCGCCGGGAGTGGCGCGCGACCAGCGGGCCGACGAGGAATAGACGATGAGCGCCGCAGCGAAGCAGACCGCCGCGGCGACGGCGAGCGCGACAAACTGTTTTGGCTTCATGTGCCGTCCTCCCGTTTGGCCCTACTGCTTCTTTTTCTTGCGCGAGCGCGTGCGCCACAGCGACCAGCCCAGTCCGCCGAATCCGATCGCCAGCGGGATAAGGGCGATGTTGGCGAACTTCAGCCAGCCGTCGAGCCGGTCGATATCGCGGCGCAGCGCAAATTTCACGTCGCGCAGCTCGTGGCGCGTCTTCAGCATCTCGGCGCGGAACTTCTCCGCCGCCTGGCGCTCCTCCTCCGAAAGGATGACGGTGCCTTTGCTCGACGTCTCGAGTTGCGCCAGCTGGTTCTGCAGCTCTTTCAGCCTTTGCGTAAGCGCCTGCTCCTTCTCCCGGAACCGGCGCTCCGCCTCGCGGCGCAGGCTCTCGACCCAAAGGAAGGGCCGGTCGGTGACCCCGCGGCCGCGCAGGGCGATGAGCGCATCGCTGCCAGACAGGTTTTCCAGCGCGCCGACGACCAGCGCCGCGTTATGGGCGGTCGGCATGACGACCTCCTGGCCGAGCACCTGGCGCCGATCGACCCAGAACTGGTCGGCCATCAGATCCGTGTCGGCGATGACGATGGCGTTGACCTTGCCCGAGGCAAGATGCGGCCCTGCCGGACTATCCGCCTTGGCGGGCGCAGACTTGTCCGCTTTGGCGTCCGTCGCCTTGGCGTCTTGAGCGTTTTTCTTGGTGCCGTCGCTCGTCGCTTTGGGAGGCCCGTCGGGGAACGCCGAATTCGCAACGCCCGTCACGCGCGCGGCCAGAACCAAGGGGCTGCCGCGCGGCTTGTAGTTGCGCAGCAAGGCGAGCGGATCGGCACCGAGACCGACGTCTTTGGCGGCGACCTGCATCGCCTGCGGGCTGGTGTGCAGGAGGGGCGTCACGGTGGGACCCGCGCCTTCGACCCTTTTCAAGTATCCGGGCGAGGCGAGATTGAGCGTCTCGATGCCCGCGGACAACACGTCCCCCTGGTCGATGTTGCGGCGATCGAGACTGAGCCAGGCGACATATTCGGTGACCGGTCCACCCGTCTGGCCGAACTGCACGCGCCGGGCGTGGGCAATGTCGGTTGCGACCTGGCTGTCGTCGAACTCCAGTCCCCAGCTCTTGAGAAGCTTTGCCAGCTGATCCATGCCGTCCTTGTTCTTGCCCAGGGTCGCAAGCTGTGCCGCCTCGGGAACCGGATCGACGAAGACCAGCGCCTTGCCGCCGCCCAAAACATACTGGTCGATCGCGTAGGCCGCCTTCGGCGTCAGGCCATAGGGTTCCGCGATAAGGAGCACGTCGACGTCGGAGGGGACGGACGAGATCGTCTCATCGAGCATGCGCACGTCGAAAAACTCGCGCAGCTGATCCATGATGAGCCAGGGCGGCATCGGCTGCTGGTTCATCGGCATCTTCCCGCCGTTGATCGGCAGCCCCGTGATGATGCCGACCACGCGCTTCTTGGGGTTGGCGAGCGCGTGAATGAGCTTGGTCACGTCATACTCGAGAAAGGCGCCGCGGTCGGGCGAGAAGAACGGGATCAGCTGCTGGTTGTCGGTGGAGTTGGTCGCCACCAGCCCGAAGTAGCCGAGCTCTCCCTCGGCGTTGAGGCGCACGCCGCGCAGGCCCGCGGCGACGGCACGATCCTCCGCATCCGAGAATGGCTCGGGATCGAGGTAGGAGATTTGCAGCTTGCCGCCGGAGATATCTTTGTAGCTTTCCAGAAGCGCGCGCACGCGGTCGAAATAACGCGCGTGCGAGGGAGCAACCTCGCCCAGACGCTTGGAAAAATAGACGCGCAAGGTGATCGGCTCGTCGATGCCGCGCAAGATCTCGCGGGTGCCCTGCGAGATCGTGAAAACGCTCCCTTCGGTCAAATCCGCCTGCCAATTGCGGAGCGTGATCGAGGAGACCAAGTTCACCGACAAGAGAATGACGACGGCCAGCGCAAGGCTGCCCCAGGCAAGCGCTGGCCGGCTGAGCGAAGCGCAAGCCTCGGCCGCCCAAGTCCAGGCGGCCCTGATCTTTGAACGCATCAATTCGAGAATCTTGCCCATCGGGTGCTTCCTCAGGCGGCTTTTTTCTGATCGAGGGCGATCACGTTGGCGAACAGAGCGGCGACGATGATCGAGGCGAACAGGATAATGGTGGGCAGCTCGATCACGCCGCGGGTGATTTGCTCGAAGTGCGACAGGAAGCTCATCGACGATACCGCCGAAGAGACGATGGCAGGGGCCCACGCCCGCAGCGAGTTCTGCACCAGGTCAACGCCGCTCATGACGAACAAAAAGCAAATCGTCGCGGCGAGGATGAACGCGATGACTTGGTTCTTGGTGAGGGCGGAGATGAACGAGCCGATGGCGAGAAACGCACCCGCCATAAGAAAGCTTCCGGCATAGCTTGCGACGATCACGCCGTTGTCGGGCTCGCCGAGCAGATTGACGGTGATCCAAATGGGGAAGGTGAGCACCAGCGCCAAACCGACGAATGCCCAGGCGGCGAGGAATTTGCCGAGCACCGCCTCCCACGGAGACACCGGCAGCGTCATTAGAAGCTCGATCGTCCCGGTCTTGCGCTCCTCGGCCCAAAGCCGCATCGCGACCGCGGGAACGAGCAGCAGATAGAGCCAGGGATGATAGGCGAAGAAGGTATAGAGATCGGCCTGCCCGCGATCGAAGAAATTGCCGACGTAGAACGCGAACGCTCCCGTCAGCGCCACAAAGATGATGAGAAACACGCTTGCCAGAGGAGTCGCGAAGTAGGCGGCGAACTCGCGTCTGGCGATGACGGCTGTCGGCCGGAGCAGCTCAGGCATCCTTGGCTCCCTGTTCGAATGTCGTGATCTCGCGGAAGACGTCGTCGAGCTTGCCGCGCTCGACAAACATCTCATCGACGGGAACGGACATCTCGCGCAGCAAAGTTGCAACGTCGGTGGCGATCGCCGCGCCGTTGGCGGGGACGGCGCGCAGGGCCACGTGGCCATTCGCCTTTTCGATGGTCTCGACGCGGGCCACCTTTGCGTGGCCGGAGAGGCCCTTGATGACGCCTTTCACGCACTCCTCCGAGACGCGGATTGCCACGGCGCCGTGGTTGGGCGCGCGCCGCATGAGGTCCTCCGCTGTTCCATCGGCGACGATGCGGCCCTTGTTGATGACGATGGCGCGGGTGCAAACGGCTTCCACCTCTTCCAGGATGTGCGTCGACACGATGATGGCCTTCTCGGCGGCCATCTCCTTGATCAGCTCGCGCACATGATGCTTCTGGTTGGGGTCGAGGCCGTCTGTGGGCTCGTCCATGATGAGCACGGGCGGATCGTGCAAGATCGCCTGCGCCAGGCCGACGCGCCTTTTGTAGCCTTTGGAGAGCGTTTCGATACGCTGATCGAGAACCGTTTCGAGCCGCGTCTTCTCCACCGCGGCAGCGACCTTTGCGTTTCGCTCCTTGCGGTCGATGCCGCGGATGTCGGCGATAAAGAAGAGAAAAGAGCGCGCCGTCATTTCCGCATAGAGCGGGGCGCCTTCCGGCAGATAGCCGAGCTTGCTCTTTGCGGCTTTCGGACACTCCTGAATATCAAGCCCGCATATCGCGGAGCTTCCACGATCGGGCTCGAGGAAGCCGGTGATCATTTTCATCGTGGTCGACTTGCCGGCGCCGTTGGGCCCAAGAAACCCCAAAACCTCGCCCTTGCGCACGGATAGGGAAATGCCGTCCACCGCCACGATCGGGCCGAAGGACTTGTGCAACCCGCTCGACTCGATAAGCACGCCCATGACGTCACCTCCTTGCGGACGGCCGCCGCCCGCAAGCGGCAAATGCCGATTGTCCCGATCACGTCAGCGCTGGCTGGTTTTGGCCGATGGATGCTAAGTGATCGCCACCCCTAAGTAGCGTCGCATCAGTGCTTGTCCGAAACCCGGAGCGACGTGCTTGCCGTGCGCGGAACGCGCGCCTCACTTGATTGAGCAAGGGTGCGCCGATGACGGCAATGCCGGGGACAAGCGTCGAGCTCGACCTCCTTGCCAAGCGCTAGCAATTTGACGATGGGGCGAGAGGCTCAAAGCCAAGCCTCCGTCCCGCGGCGAAAAATAGTCCAATCGATGCTGGTTGCAAGGGGGATCTCGGTTCTGAGTTGATGAGCGGCACGTACGCACATGAAACATTCGTAATGCATTCTTGGGGCGCGCGCTGCCAATGCACTTAGCGGGGCGCGCCGCACAAGTCTTAAGTGTAACGGCTTACCGCGGGCTGTCGGCGACGCTGCAATCGTGCGTGCTCTAAGACTCTGATGCAGCGCCCTTCACCTGACGCGGCGCACTTGGACCTTATGCGACATGAGCGCGCGCCCGGCGTGCTGCCGGCCGTGCCCGTGCTCGGCCCGGCTCGTCAATTACGGTGGGTGCAACGCGGGCGCCCTATTGACTTGCCCGTCGCCATCCCGCAAATTTGCAGTTGCAAATCATTTGCAATTAGGGTTCATGGTACAGAGGCGTAAAGCGGCGAGAGGCTGCGAAATCAACCGATGCACGACGTGAAAAGGCCGACGGAAGCAACCACGACCGTCGCGTCAGGTGGATGGCGGCGCGCGCGCGGGGAGCCCTCGCTGCGCGAGGTGTGGGGGTCGATCCCCGTGCGCGGGGTCGGCTGGCGCCGCCTTATCGCCTTCCTTGGCCCGGGCTACCTCGTCTCCGTCGGATACATGGATCCCGGCAACTGGGCGACGTCGCTTGCCGGCGGCTCCAAGTTCGGCTACGCGCTGCTTTCGATTGCGCTCCTTTCCAACCTTATGGCGATCCTTCTGCAGGCGCTGTGCGCACGCCTTGGCTTTGCGACGGGGCGCGATCTTGCGCAGGCCTGCCGGGATGCGTTCTCCAAGCCGGTCAGCTATGTCCTCTGGGTGCTCGCGGAGATCGCCATCTGCGCCACCGACGTGGCCGAGGTCATCGGCACGGCGATCGGACTCAATTTGCTGTTCGGGATCCCGCTGGAGCTCGGCGTGTTCATCACCGCGCTCGACGTCTTCCTGATCCTTTATCTGCAGAACCTCGGCTTCCGCTGGATCGAGGCCTTCGTCGTGGGCACGCTCTTGGTGATCGCCGCCTGCTTCGGCATCCAGGTCGCCATGGCGCAGCCCGACTGGCGTCAGGTCATTCTCGGCTTCGCTCCCACAGTGGAGATCGTGCGCAACCCGGAGATGCTCTACCTCGCCATGGGCATTCTCGGCGCCACCGTTATGCCGCATAATCTCTACCTGCACTCATCCATCGTGCAGACGCGGATCGTCGCCGAAACGCTTCCCGCCAAGCGCGAGGCGATCAAATTCGCGACGATCGATTCAACGGTCGCGCTCATGCTGGCGCTGCTGGTCAACGCTTCGATCCTGATCCTAGCGGCGGCGACGTTTCACAAGGCCGGCGAATACGGGATCGCAGATCTGGAGGACGCCCAGAAGCTCTTGACCCCGCTGCTGGGCTCGGCTTGGGCGGCCACGCTGTTCGGCGTGGCGCTGCTCTGCTGCGGTCTCAACTCGACGGTCACCGCCACGCTGTCCGGGCAGATCGTGATGGAAGGCTTCATCAACGTACGGCTGCCGGCGTGGGCACGCCGGCTGGCGACGCGCGGGCTCGCCATCATCCCGGCCGCTATCGCGACCGTGCTTTATGGCGCGGCAGGCACGGGCAAGCTTCTCATCCTGAGCCAGGTCATCCTCTCAATGCAGCTTCCCTTTGCGATCGTGCCCCTCGTCATGTTCACCGCCGACCGCCGCAAGATGGGCGAGCTGGTGTCTCCCATCTGGGTAACCGGACTGGCCGTGCTGGTCGCGGCCGTGGTGATCGTCCTCAATGTTAAGCTCGTGTTCGACGTGCTGGCTTGATACTCGGCTCGCTTATTCCGCGGGCTCGGGCGGCGCTGTCGCCGTTGCCTGCGCGCCGGCTCCTTCGTCGCGACGATGCTCACGCGCCACGTAGGTGTAAACAGCGGGCGTCACGAACAGCGTGAAGATCGTCCCGACCGTCATGCCGGCGGCGATAACGACGCCGATCGCAAAACGGCTTGCCGCGCCCGCGCCCGTTGCAAAAATCAATGGCACCATGGCGATCACCATGGCCGCGGTCGTCATCAGGATCGGGCGCAAGCGGATGGCGGCCGCCTGCTCGATCGCCTCGCGGCGGCCCAAGCCCTCGTTGATCTGCAAATGATTGGCGTAGTCGACCATCAGGATGCCGTGCTTGGAGATGAGCCCGATCAGGGTCACGAGGCCGATTTGCGTGTAGATGTTGATGGTTGCGAGCCCGGCCGTCAGCGGCAGAAGTGCGCCGAAGATCGAGGTCGGCAGCGCGATGAGAATGATCAGCGGATCACGGAAGCTTTCGTACTGCGCCGCCAGCACCAGATAGATGACGATGAGGGCAAAGACGAAGGTGACGACGAGCCGGCTGCCCTCTTGCACGTACTGCCGGCTCTCGCCTTGGAAATCGTAAGTGAATCCCTCCGGGAAGGTGTCCTTGGCCTTGGACTTGAGGAAGTCAATCACCTCGCCGACCGTGCGTCCCGGGAAAGGGACGCCCTGCAATATGGCCGAATTCAACTGCTGGAAGCTGGTCAGCGCATTAGGCTGCACCGATTGGCGCACGTCGACCACGGTCGACAGAGGCACGAGCTGGCCCGAGGTCGTCTTGACCTCGTAGCGCTTGATCCAATCGGGGGTCAGGCGGAACTCGCGGGGCACCTGCGGGATCACCTGATAGCTGCGGCCATAAAGATTGAAACGATTGACGTAGTTGCCGCCGAGCAGGGTGGCGAGCGAGTTGCCGATGTCCTGCATGGTGATGCCGAGCCGGTTGGCCTTGTCGTGATCGATCTTCACCTCGACCTGCGGGGTGTCGAATTTCAGGTCCGTATCGGTGAAAATGAAGAGGCCGCTCTTAGTGGCCTCCTCCCGCATGGTCTCGAGCACCTGGGCGAGCTGCTCATAGTCGGCCGTGGTGGTGATGACGAACTGCACCGGTGGTCCGCCGGTGGAGCCGGGCAGCGAGGGGCGGCCGAAAGTGAAAATCTGGCCGCCGGCGATGCTGGCCACCTTGGGCTGCAGCTGCTTCAGGATCTGCTGCTGGGTGCGGTGGCGTTCCTCCCAGGGCTTAAAAAGGATGCCCGAGAACGCCTGGTGCACGTTGCCGCCCATGCCGTTAATGGCAAACACGTGCTCCTTTTCGGGCACCGTCTTGAAGACATCATTGAGGTGGGCGGTGACCTGCTCCAGATAGTCGAGGTTCGCCGCCGGCGGCGTCTTGACCAGGTTGAAGAGGATACCCTGGTCCTCTTCGGGCGCGAGCTCCTTCTGCGCCGTCGCGTACATGAGGGCGGTGGCACCGATCACGCCGATCAGCACTAAGAGCGTCACGGGCCGGTAATTGAGGGTACGTCCGAGCCGGCGCTGGTAGCGGTGCTTGAGGCCATCGAACCTGCGGTCGAGGTAGCTGACGAAGCGTCCCGCCGACACCTCGGATGTGAGCAACCTGGAGCACATCATCGGCGATAGCGTCAGTGCGATCACGCCGGAGACGATGACCGAGCCCGCGAGCGTAAAGGCGAACTCGCGGAAAAGCGCACCCGTTAGTCCGGACACGAAGCCGATCGGCGCATAGACGGCCGCCAGCGTGATCGTCATCGATATGACAGGCACGGCGATCTCGCGCGCGCCTTGCAGGGCGGCGTTGAAGGGGCTCATGCCGCCTTCGATGTGACGGTGAATGTTCTCGACCACCACGATGGCGTCGTCGACGACGAGGCCGATTGCCAGCACCAGCGCCAGAAGCGTCAGCAGGTTGATCGAGTAGCCGAGCCCCAGAAGCGCGAACATGACGCCGATCAGCGACAGCGGAATGGTGACGATCGGGATGAGGGTGGAACGCAAGCTGCCGAGAAACAGGAATATGACCACGATAACGATCGCGGCCGCCTCGAGCAGGGTCTTTTCCACCTCTGCGATCGAGGCATCGATGAACTTGGTCGAGTCATAGGCGATCGCCGCGTCGATGCCGGGCGGTAGTTGCGCCACGATCTCGGGGAAGGTCTTGCGCACGTCGGCGATGACGGTCAACGGGTTGGCGGTGGGCGTGGAGTAGATACCGATAAAGACCGCTTTCAGCCCGTCGAAGACCGAAGACGAATCCACGTTCTCCGCCCCCAGGGCAATGTCGGCGATGTCGTCGAGGCGAACGAGCGCGTCCCCACGCGCGGCAACGATCAGCTGGCCGAAGGCGGCGGCGTTGTCGAGCGATGTCGCCGCGTTGATGGTCGTCTGAACGAAGTCGCCTTTGATCTGGCCGGCGGCGGAGGTGAAGTTGTTGGCAGCGAGCGCGTTGCGCACTTGCGTCGGCGTTATGCCGAGCGCGGCCATCTTCTCCGGGTCGAGCCAGATGCGCATGGCAAAGATTTGCCCGCCCAGGATCTGCGCATTGGCGACGCCGTCGATCGTTTGCAGCTTCGGTTGCACGACGCGCGTCAGATAGTCGGTGATCTGCGAAGCGGTCAGCACCTTGCTGTTGAACGACAGGTACATGAGCGCCGTCGACTCGCCAGTCTGCTTGATGACGACCGGATCCTGCGCTTCAGGCGGCAGGATGTGCTTGACCTGGTTCACCTTGGCGAGCACGTCGGTGACGGCCCGGTCCGGGTCGGCGTTGAGACGCAAATTGAGCGTCACCGTAGAGATGTTCTGGCGCGAGGACGACGTCAGCGTGTCGATGCCCTCGGCGCTGGCGACCGCCTGCTGGATGGGCACGGTGATGAAGCCCTTGATCACGTCGGCGTTGGCGCCGGGATAGGCCGTCGTAATCGTGATCGTCGTGTTGGAGAGCTCGGGGTACTGGCGTACCGGCAGATTGAAAGCCGCGCTCAGGCCGATCAGCAGGATCAGCAGGCTCACGACGGAGCTCAACACCGGCCGGCGAATGAAAATGTCCGTGAACGACATGACAGCGAGCTTTCGCTATTGCTTGGGGAGCACCGCCGGCGGCTTGAGCTCTTGCGAGTTGTCGATTTTGACGCGGCTGCCGTTGTTGAGCTTGAGCTGACCGGTGGTGACGACCTGCTCGCCGGCCTTGAGGCCCGAGTTGATTTCCACGCGGTCGCCTCTCACCTGCCCCGTCCTCACGAAGCGGCGCTCGACGACGAAGACGGTATCGCTTGAAGGGGCGGCTGCCTGCGCCTCTCCGGCTTTGCCCTCTTCTGGTTTCACGACGTAAACGCTGTCTCCGTATAGGCTGTAGGTTACCGCTGTGCGCGGCACCGTGACGACGTCTGTGGGTTTTCCGGCGAGCACCGCGACGTCGGCGAACATCCCCGGCAGAAGCCTGCGGTCGGGATTGGCAAGCGTGCCGCGCACGAGCAGAGTGCGCGTCTCCTGCGAGACGCGCGCATCGAGAGAGGCAACTTTTCCGCTGAAGACCTTTTTGGGAAAGGCGTCCACCTCGAGCTCGATCGTCTGGCCAACGCGCAGCTTGCCGATGTTCTGCTCGGGCATGGGAAAGTCGACCCAAATGGGATCGAGCGCCTGCAGCGTGACCAGCGTCAAACCGGGAGACACGTACTGGCCCAGCTCGACCTTGCGGATCCCAAGCCTGCCCGCGAACGGCGCCAGAATCGATTTCTGGGCAATCAAGGCCTTGATGCGATTGACGGCCGCCGCCGCCGTGTCGCGCTTGGCAAGCGCGGTATCGACAGCGGCTTCTGAGGTCACCGCCTTACGCAGGAGATCCGTCTGGCGCCTGTAGGCGACGTCCGCCTCGCGCAGCGTGGCTTCCGCGCTCGCAAAATCGGCAAGCTCGACTGCAACGTCGAGCTGCACGAGCTTGTCGCCTTTAGGAACGTCTTGGCCGCTCTCGAAGCCCAGAGCCTTTACGATGCCGGCGACCTGCGAGGCGACGTCGACGCCCTGTGAGGCAATCAGCGTTCCGATCGCCGGCAGACGCTCGACCCATTCCTGGGTGCGCACCGCCTCCGCCGTGATCGTTGCCGGGGGCGGGACCTGCTTCGACAAGAAGTCCTTGATCATCTGCGGCTTGAAGATGAGCTGGAAATAAGCAAGCCCGCCGATGAACACGGCCAGGACGATGACGGCAATCAGCAGTCGCTTGACCATCAGGTCGTTCCTACACGAAGCAAAGCGCGGAGAGCGCAGGACGGGCACACTGCGGAACCGGGGGGGCCGCGTTGCGGGATGGGGTTGGGTTTACCCGAAGGTCGATCCGACGTCAGCCGAAACTTGTAAAACCCCGGGCGTGCAGGGACGTCCTGCGGGTGTCCGGGAACCGCGAATGCCTCTGGCGCATTTAATGCGGCACCCATTGCCTGGGAATTTGCATGCTGATCGGCAAGAAAGACCGTTCCTGGTTCTCCCGCTTCGCGCGCTGGACGTCGACGGCTGCCGGGCGGCCGGCAGCTTTCGCTGCGGCCGCTGGTGCCCTGTTGCTCTGGGCCGTGTCAGGTCCGATCTTCGGGTTCAGCGACACCTGGCAGCTCGTGATCAATACAGGGACGACGATTGTGACGTTCTTGATGGTTTTCGTGATTCAGAATTCCCAAAACCGCGACTCCGAAGCGATTCAGGTCAAGCTCGACGAGCTCATCCGTTGCATCGATGGGGCACAAAACCGGCTTCTGGACTTGGAGGAGCTCGAGGAAGAGGAAATCGAAAAGCTCCGCAAAGACTATGGGCACCTAGCCTCGATCGCGCGTAACGGCAGCGGGGCAGGCACCGATTGTCCGCCTTCGCCCGCCTGATCACCGGTTATCCGCTGAGCCCATCGGCGAACTGCGTGAGCCAGGAGACCACGGCTTTAGGGCCATCGAGATCGAAGTTGGCGGGGCCGAAATACCCCCCCGCCACCCGCAAGCCAACCCCCCCGAGCCGCTGCGCAGCGGCGAGCGCAGGCACATCGCCTGCGTCATCGCCGATCATTACCGGCCGCCGGCCGGAAAACGAGGGCAGTCCGGCAAGCGTCTCCAGGGCCGTGGCCTTCGAGTGGCCCGCCGGGATGATCTCGAACAGTTTTCGTCCGGGGCAGAGAACGAGATTGTCGTCGGGGTATTGCGCCAGCAGCGTCTTGATCTTGGCCTCGACGGCCGCCTTCAGATCCGGCGCCAAGCGGTAGTGGATCGCGATGCCCGGACCTTTGGGCTCCGCGATGATCCCCGGCATGCCGTGAGCAAGCGCCGTCAGCTCGTCGACAAGGGGCTCCGGCAGCGCGGTTGCCACGCGCGTGATGGGCCCCCCCGGCTCGGTGCGCAACTCCGTGCCGTGGACGCCGCCGCCGGCAAACTCCGCCGGGGCGAGCAAGGCATCGATTTCCGCGAGCTGCCGCCCCGTGAGAATCGCCATGGCTCCGCCGAGGCCCTTGGATACGCGGACGAGCAACGCGACGAGCCCCGGCGGGACCACCACCTGGTCGGGCTTCAGGGCAATGTCGAGCAGCGTTCCATCGACGTCCAGGAACAGCGCATACTTTGCCGGATCGCCTGCGAGGACCTGCTTCGCCGAGGGCGAGCACGCCGCGATACGATTGGAATCCTGCAAAGTCCCTACCTCCTGTCGCCGCAACGATGGTTAACAGGCCGCGCGCCCTTCTTTCCTTCTCTCACGCCAAAAGCGACACGGAAAGAGCAAGTTGCGGAGCCGGATGGCTTACATTGACCACCGTCGCAGCGGAAGGGCGGAGTCGGCTGCAAGCTGCTTCTCGATCACCTCGCGCTGCAGCAAGCCCGACTGGGTATCCACATGAGCGACGACGCTTGCCGCATTGATCGTCGCCGCCTTGAGCGCCACCTCGCACGGCCGGCCAAGCGCAAGGAAGGCGGCAAAGGTCACCGCGAACGCATCCCCTGCCCCTGCAGTGCCTGCCACCTCGGTCTCCAGCGCCGGGCAGAATAGGATCTCACCATCGGCATTTACGAAGGCGCCGCTGCGGCTGTCGGTTACCACGATGTGTTTGGTGCCGAGCTTGCGCAAAGCACTGAGGAAGGCGGGCAGGCTCATCTCGAAGCCTCCGCCAACGAGACCGCGCGCGACGAGCGCAGGCGGCTGCTCGCCGGGCTCAAGGGCAAGCGTCGGCCCGCCCTCACCGAATTTGGCGACAAGGCTCGCCACCAGCACATCGGCCTCGGGACGGTTGATCGCGAGAATGTCGACCCGCGACAGGCAATCCTGGAAGGCCCCGCCGCGAGCAGAGAGCTGCCTGACGCCGGGGTTGACGGCGACGAGCGCCCCGTTCGCCTTGGCCCTGTCGATGATTGCGGGATAGCAATCGGCCGACTCGTTCGAGAGGTTGGAGACGTAGACGAGATCAACGGCAAAGGCCTCATCTTGCAGATCGGCAAGCTCCAAGAGCGTGTTGGCGCCCCGGAAGGTGAACACGGCTGCGTTGCGCTCGTGCGAGGCGACGAGCACGGAAGCGCCGGTCGGAGCTTGTGCATCACGGTTCACCCACCGCGCCGAGATGCCCTCCTGCTTTAAGCGGGCAAGGATCATCTCGGCCCGATCATCGCGTCCAAGCTTGATGAGAGTCGCAACGTCCAATCCCAGCCGCGCCATGGCCACAGCGCTATTGACCGCGCCGCCGCCGCAATGGGTGGAGACCTCCAGCGACTCCGTCTTGCGGCCCTCCTCGAGCAAGAGGAAAGACGTCTCCGCATTGAGCATGGCCATGCGCTCGATGCGATCGCTCTCGATGATGGCGATCGTATCAATCATGGCGCCGCCAATTGTCAGTGCCTTCATCAACTCCTCGCGGGCTAGCGCGACAACGGAGGGGTGCAGCGGCCCCGGCTCAGCAGGGTCTCATCGGCAATTGCAGTGTCAAGAGGAAGGAAGGAAGAAAGTTGTGCCGAGGACATGGCGCCTGCGGGCAGCGGCTAGCCTGCGTCAGTTGGAACGAATGTTCGGCAGCTCATGGGCATGCTCGATCTCCTGAAGCGCCTTTTTGGCGGCTTCTGAAGGAGGGTCGAAAGGCAATTGCGGTCCGCGACGGCGGACATTTTCGAGCGCGCTCAAAAAAGATCGGCACCAGGCAAACGTGTCATGAGTGCGGACGCCGGAAACAAGCGCCTGATAACGGTCTTGGCGCTCCTGCAAGCCCATCTCGAGCGCGACCTTGATGGAATCGGCCATCTCCTCAACGTCGTAGGGATTGACGATCAGCGCTTGCTTCATCTGCTCTGCGGCCCCCGCGAAGCGGGACAGAATGAGCACGCCAGGATCTTCGGGGTCCTGGGCTGCGACGTATTCCTTTGCCACAAGGTTCATCCCGTCGCGCAGCGGGGTCACGAAGCCGATGCGCGAATGGCGATAGACGTCGACCAGCATACGGCGCGGGGTCGAGCGGTGGATGTACTGGATCGGCACCCAGTCAAGCTCGCCGAATTTGCCGTTGATCGTCCCCGAAAGCGTTTCCAGCTCGTGACGGATGTCAGCATAGGCAACCACGCTCTCGCGCGTGGGCGGGGCGATCTGCGATAGAATGACCTTGCGGCGGTAGTCGGGATACTTCTCCAGAAAGCGTCCAAAGGCCCGAAACTTTTGAGGCAGGCCTTTGGTGTAGTCGAGCCTGTCGACGCCGATCAGCCGGGTGGCCGTGGGCGGGTGCTCGCGGCTTCTCTTGGGCCTGGAGCCGATGAAGGAGTCGACATCGATGCCGACTGGAAAACTTGCGATAGACAACTCGCGATCGAAGGCTCTTATTCGGCCGTCCTGCAAGAGGCGGCCGAACACGCCGTCCTGCAGATAATCGATCAGGTTGCCGACATCCACCCGGGTCTGCAGTCCAACGAGATCGTAGGCCGCAAGGCCGCGGGCGAGCTCCCTGTGCTCGGGAATTGCCAGAAATGTTTGGGCGGGTGGCACAGGGATGTGCAGAAAGAATCCCATGGGGTTCTCGACGCCGAGCTTGCGCAGCTCCATGCCGAAGGGGATCATGTGATAGTCGTGAACCCAGATCGTATCATGGGGTCTTAAGAGCGGCCGCAGGGCCTGGGCGAAACGTCGGTTGACCTCCAGATAGCGCTGATAGTAGCCGGCTTCGAACTGTGCCAGATCGAGTCGGGAGTGGAAGACCGGCCACAGCACCCCGTTGGAGTACCCGAGATAATATTCTTTATACTCGCGGTTGCTGAGGTGCAGGGTGGCGACGGTAGCGGTGCCCGTCTCAAGGATATCGGGAGCCGTGCGCTGCTCCTCGCTCTTTTCGCCGATCTTGCCGCTCCAACCCAGCCACAGGCCGTTTCGCGACCGCAACAAGTCTGCGATAGCGATGACAACGCCGCCAGCCTGAGCGGCCCTGCTGAGATCAGCGACGCGGTTCGAGACCAGTACGATCCGGCTCATAATACTCCCGTCGTATGCTGCACTGCATTATAGCAGCATTTTCGCACTTCGGGCGGTGTACATACTTCTTTATCGAACAAATACTTAGCAGCGGTTAGGGTTCCGACTGAATATTTTCGGCCTTTATCAGGGCACTGACCACGCCGCCTCCCAACTGCGCGAAAGGCTCATTCCGGTGTTGATCACGCCGGCCATGCAATAGGTCTGCGGTATGTTTCCCCAAAGTGCGCCCGTCTCGGGATGAATGTCCTCGCTGAGGATTCCGTAGGAGTTGGCCCGCGAAAGGACATCGGTGAAGAGCTCTCTCGCCCTTGCGATCTCGCCGATCGCCGCAAGCGCGTCAGCATACCAGAGCTGACAAACGAGGAAGGCGGTCTCCGGTGCGCCGAAATCGTCCTCGGCCGTGTAGCGCATGATGAAGCCGTTACGGCAGAGCTCCTTGCCGATGACCTGGCAGGTCTTGCGGAATCTCTCATCGCTCGCCGGCAAAAGTCCAAGCTCGGCAAGCAGGAGCGCGCTTGCATCGAGATCGTGGTGATCGAGGGAACCGGCGATCGCGCCCCATTTGTCGCTCCAGGCGCGCCGCAGGATTTCGCTGCGCATCTTCTCGGCATGGGCGCGCCAATAGGCGGCGCGCTCATCGAGCTGCAGAAGCGCGGCCACGCGGGCCAGGCGATCGCAGGCGACCCAGCACATGGTCGCAGAATGGGTGTGAATGCGCTGGCGCCCCCGGTACTCCCAGGGACCGGCGTCCGGCTCCAGGAACAATCGCCTAGCCTGATGGCCCAACGGCTCAAGACGACGGAACAAGCTTTCGTCTCCCATCCCCGGCAGGCGCTGATCGATGAACATGTGGGAGGCACCGAGAATCACGCTGCCGTAGGCATCGTGCTGCATCTGCTCGGCGGCCTGATTGCCGATGCGCACCGGCCCCATGCCGCGATATCCGACGAGGTCGGCGGCGATGCGTTCTTCTAGCGATTGATTGTGGATGATCCCATAAACGGGATGCAGCGGCCGCTCCACATCAACCGCAACGGTCGTGATGTAGTTGATATAGGCTTCCATCGTATGGGTCGCGCCCAGCCGGTTGAGGGCGCGGATGACGAAATAGGCATCCCTCAGCCAGCAGAACCGGTAGTCCCAATTGCGTTGTGTGTTGGGCGCCTCGGGGATCGAGGTGGTGAGCGCGGCGATGATCGCGCCGGTCTCCTCGAAATGGCACAGCTTCAACGTTATGGCCGCGCGGATGATGGCGGACTGCCAGTCGAGCGGAATACCGAGCCCACGCACCCAGCCGAGCCAATAGTCGTGCGTGCACTCGAGAAACTCGCGCGAGACCGTATCGACGGACGCCTCAAGCGGCTCGTCGGGACCGAGAATCAGGGTGAGGGGATGCGTCAGGGCGAACGGCGTCTCATGCGCAATGTAGGACAGCGGTGCATCGGTGGTCAGCCGCAGCACGTTGGCGCCGCCGATGAAGCGCATGTGATTGGAGCCGATGGCCTGGCAGTCGCTCGGCTGACCGTAGTTGAACGTGGGGCGCAGCCGGATGCTGATACGCGGCAAGCCGCGCACGGGCTCGATGCGGCGCAGGATCTGCGCGGGGTGAAATGCACGCTCATAGCGCATGAAGCGTGGCGCAAAGTCGGAGATCTTGACCGCGTTGCCGTTGCCGTCCTCAAGGATCGTCTCGACGATCGCCGTGTTGCGCACGTAGCCCGATCGGGCCTTGGGCGTGCCGTGGATGACGACGTCGCAGAAGCCCTTTTCCTCCTCGCCCGCGAGCAGACGTGAGAAGACGGGGTCGGAGTCGAGGCGGGGAAAGCACCACCAGACGATGCGTCCACGCGGATCGACGAGGGCCGCCACGCGCCCATTTCCGATGGGGGCAAGCTCTAGGTTTGTCGAGGGAGAACGGCTTTCCTTGTGTCCCATCGTGACATCTTGAGGCGGGGCGGGCGGTGCGCGATCTCGGCGGCGTTGCGACTTTTGCAAAATTGCACCCTCGGGCCGGCCGGTTGCCAACTCCCGGCCCTTTAGGACGTGCCGACCCGGCTGTCCAGGTTTTGCCGTGGCATGGTGAAGCCGATCCGCTTCGCGAAGCGATTGGCGGCGGCGCATCTGCGCCGCCGGATCATGAATGTCGCTGGGATGTTTTTTCGAGGTCGGCACGGGGCGCGCACGAAGCGAGCTTAAGGGAACTCGCCGGCGCGCCGCCGCGCCGACTGCGCCGTGATACGCAAGACCTGACTCGCGGCGTCTGTTGCCACTTAAGCGAAAAAGTGTTGCTACAAAGGTAATGGGACGACGGCCTTCGCCGCTTCAGTCTTTGTTATCTGTTGTGTCGTTCCAGGGCCTTTCCTCGAGCGGCCGCACGAGCCAGCCGATCAACGGCAGAACGAGCGTGTGCGGCAAAATACGAAGCGCAAGCGCCAACACTTTATTTATCACTCCGGGCACGACGACGCGGCAGCCGAGCACGTAACCGCGATAGGCGGCATTCGCGGTGCCTTGGGGGCTCAAAGGAAGGATCAGCTGCCGGTAGCATGAGAACTCCGAGCCCATGGCTTCATGAAAGCCCGTGTTAACGGGTCCCGGCGCCAGTGCCATGAGACGCACGCCTTGCCCGGCGATTTCCGAGGCCACCGCTTCCGTAAGCGAGATCACATAGGACTTGCTCGCATAATAGGCCGCCTGATACGGCCCGGGCACGAGGCCGCCGAGCGAAGCCACGTTGATAATGCCGCCGCGTCCCCGCGCCAGCATGCCCGGCAGCGCGTGATGCATCAATCGCGTCAGCGCCATGACGTTGAGATCGAGGAGGTGCATCACCTGCGCTTCGCGATGAGAGTTGAAATGTCCCGCCAAGCCGGTCCCTGCATTGTTGATGAGGATATCGACGTAGCAGCCGTGCTCGGCCAAGTGCGCGTCGATCCTTTGCGGAGCATCCGCGTCCGTAATGTCGATGGCAATCGCCAGGGTTTTGACCGAAAAGCCGCGCGCGATTACATCAGCGGCCTCCTGGAGCGGGCCGGGATTGCGGGCCAAGAGCGCCACGTCGTGACCGGCTTTGGCGAAGCGGCGCGCAAGCGCGAGCCCGATGCCGCGCGAGCCGCCGGTCACGACGGTGACGGGCGTGAGGTGCGCGACCGCTTGCAGAGCTATTTGCGAGGGCTGCGCGTAGCGCGCGGTCCACGCGTCGGGGATGCGGCGGAGCAAGGAGGACGTCTCCGCTTCAGAGCGCTGGTGCCGCAAGAGGGACTCGAACCCCCGACCCCGTCATTACGAATGACGTGCTCTACCAACTGAGCTATTGCGGCTCTTCAAATACTTAGCGTTGGTGTTTGGGAAGGCGAGGCATCTCTGAGGCGCCGCGCTCAACCCGTGACGCGTGCGTATTTGGACTATCCCCGGCGGTTTGTCGAGAGGGCTGTGATAGCCCCGGAGGGGCCATGTGTGGAGGCATCCCCGGCTCAAGACCCGCCGGTCTGATCGCGCGAACGGGGTGCGTTAGACCCGTGAGCGTCGAGGACGCCAGTCTCGCCTGGACGCTGACGACCGACCGAGCAAGCTCACTCCCCGTTTCATAAAGGCCCTACCCAAGGCAAACCCGATCGAGCCGAGGGCTTTTTCGACACCATCGGCCCAAATCGGTCAAACTCAGCACGCTCTCAGCACACTCCAGGATTGTCCGCTTTAATCTGGGATTGCAAAAATTGGCTTTTATTGTGCGCCCTCCCACCACCACAAAAGACACCCATTGCAGGGGACACGGCTCTCGCCCTCATGGCTACAGAACATTCGCGAGCAATTTGCCATGTTGTCGCAGTGCCGCTATAGTGCCAAAAGTCCGGCAGAGAATTTTCTGCCGCGTTTGTTCGGATTCGCCATGACGCGAAACAGTGCCGAGGTAGCCGAAAGGTTGCGCCGGTCGGGGCTTAGGCTCACGCGACAACGCGCTGCGCTTGCGGACTTGTTGTTCGGAAACGGCGATCGGCACGTCTCGGCCGAAGAGCTTTTTGCCGAAGCGACCGCGGCCCACATTCCGGTTTCTCTCGCCACCGTGTACAACACGCTCAACTATTTCACCGCGGCCGGGCTCTTGCGGGAGGTGGCGATCGAGAGCGCAAAGACCTATTTCGACACCAACACCTCCAACCATTGCCACTATTATTTTCAGGAAGAGGCGCGGCTTATGGACATCGAGTCGTCCGAGCTCAAAGTCGAAGGTTTGCCGCCGCTTCCCGAAGGTCGATGCGTCGATCGCATAGACATTATCGTGCGACTTTGCCGCTCCGCGCGCTGACACAGGGTCGGCTCACGTCCGATAGATCCCGAAATATGATTCACACGTAAAAACAATCGCTTAGAGCAGCATCGAGGCATAAGAGCTTAAGGGCGATTATGCCCTGGAGGCCGACAGGGTTTGGTCTCGTCCGGCTCGTCCGCAAACTCCGCCAAGCAACGCGCCGGCGCCGGCCGGTGTTGCGCACTCAGAACTCCATGTCGGCGAGATCATCGTGATCATGGTGACCGGGAAGCTCCGGTGGCGGTGGGCCCGGCACCTCGACGACCATGGCTTCGGTCGTGATGAGAAGGCTTGCCACCGAAGCCGCGCCCTGTAGGGCCGACCGCACGACCTTGGTGGGGTCGATAATGCCCATTGACAACAAATCCCCGTACGTGCCCGACCGGGCATCGTAGCCGTAGGCGTTATCGTTCCTCTCGAGGATCCTGGCCGCGACGACGGAGCCGTCGGCGCCGGCGTTGTCGGCGATCTGCCGTGCCGGCCAGGTAATGGCGTCCGTGACGATCCTGATGCCGGCGTTCTGATCGGCGTTGTCGGTCGTTAGAGTGCAGTTGGCTTTGCTTGCCCGCAGCAAGGCGACGCCGCCACCCGGCAGAATGCCCTCCTCAACGGCGGCTCGGGTCGCATACATGGCGTTACGGATGCGATCCTTCTTCTCCCGCACCTCGAGCTCGCTGGCACCGCCGACCCGGATCACGGCGATGCCGCCGGTCAGCCTGGCCAGGCGCTCTTGCAACTTCTCGCGGTCGTAGTCGGAGGGTGTTGCTTCGAGCTGGGCCTTGATCTGGGCGACGCGGGCCTCGACGTCACCGCACTTGGAGTTTCCTCCGACGATGGTGGTGTTGTCCTTGTCGACCGTCACCTTCTTGGTGCGTCCCAGACTATCGAGGGACAAATTTTCCAGCTTGAGGCCAAGGTCGTCCGAGATCGCCGTTCCGCCGGTCATGAGCGCGATATCCTGCAGTATGGCGTTGCGCAGGTCTCCATAGGCAGGGGCCTTTACGGCTGCAACCTTGAGACTGCCGCGCAGTTTGTTGACGACGAGCGCCGCCATGACCTCGCCCTCGATGTCGTCGGCGATGATGAGCAGGGGCTTTTCGGCCTGAACGACCTTCTCCAGCAGCGGCAGCAGTTCGTTGAGGCTGGACAGCTTCCTCTGGCTGATGAGGACATAGGGATCCTCCATCTCAACCAGCCGCTTGTAGCGGTTGGTGATGAAGTGGGCAGAGATGTAGCCGCGGTTGAATTGGATGCCCTCGATGACCTCGATCTCGGTCTCGATCGATGTTCCCTCCTCGATCATGATCACGCCGTCATTGCCGACCTTTTTCATCGCGTCGGCGATGTAGCCGCCGATCTCGGTGTCGCCGTTGGCCGAGATGGCGCCGATCTGCGCAATCTCGACGTTCGAGGTGACTTTTCTGGCGTTCTTCTTGAGCTCAGCCACCACGGCTTCGACCGCTCGATCGATGCCGCGCTTCAAGTCCATGGGGTTCATGCCTGCGGCCACCGCCTTGAGGCCATCCCTGACGATCGCGCGCGCGAGGACGACCGCCGTCGTGGTGCCGTCGCCAGCCTGATACGAGGTCTTGGAGGCGACGGCACGCACCATCTGGGCGCCGATATTCTCGAACTTGTCGTCGAGCTCGATTTCATTGGCGACCGAGACGCCGTCCTTCGTCACCTTCGCGCCGAAGGAGCGATCGATCGCGACATTGCGTCCTTTGGGTCCGAGCGTAACGCTCACCGCACTTGCAAGCGTGTCTATGCCGCGCAGCATGCTGTCGCGCGCATTAAACGAGAATTTGATCTCCTTGGCGGTCATTTCTTTTCTTTCCTCCCAAGCGTCATCGTCGACCAAACGAACCCGGCGACGGCACGGCTTCATTCGGCCGCGTAGACGTGCGTCTCCCGCGGCAGACCGAGCCGATTCCACACATCCGACAGGGCCTCAGCGAGATGATCGATCATAGATTCGTCGTGGCATGGCGTGGGCGTGATGCGCAGCCGCTCGCTTCCCCTTGCGACCGTTGGATAATTGATCGGCTGGATATAGATGCCGTGCTCGCTCAACAGCAGATCGCTCGCCGCCTTGCATTTCTTCGGATCGCCGACCGCCAAAGGCACGATGTGGGTGTCGCTCAGCATGACCGGTAGCGCGGCGGCGACCAGCGCTGCCTTGACCCGTTGGACGCGATCCCTGTGGCGCGCGCGTTCCCACTGCGAGGCTTTCAGATGCCGAATCGCCGCCGTGGCCGCCGCGCAGATGGCCGGTGGCAACGCGGTCGTGAAGATGAAGCCCGGAGCATAGGAACGGACCGCATCGATCAGCGTGGCGCTTCCCGCGATATAGCCGCCGAGGCAGCCGAAGGCCTTGGCCAGCGTACCTTCGATCACGTCGATCCGATCCATCGCCCCGTCGCGCTCGGCGATGCCGGCGCCGCGAGCCCCGTACATGCCTACCGCATGCACCTCGTCGAGATAGGTCATGGCGCCGTAGCGATCGGCAATGTCGCAGATGCGATTTATCGGAGCGACGTCGCCGCCCATCGAGTAGAGGCTTTCAAAGACGATGAGCTTGGGCTGATCCGGGCCGGCAGCATTCAGCAATTCCTCGAGATGATCGACGTCGTTGTGGCGGAAGATGCGCTTTTGCGCGCCGGACTGACGGATTCCCTCGATCATCGAATTGTGATTGAGGGCATCGGACACGATCAGACAGTCGGGGATCAGTTTGGCGATGGTCGAGATGCCGGTCTGGTTGGAAACGTAGCCGGACGTGAAGACCAGCGCTGCCTCCTTGCCGTGGAGATCGGCCAGCTCGGCCTCGAGCTCGGTCAGCGGATGGTTCGTGCCGGAAATGTTGCGGGTTCCGCCGGCTCCAACGCCCATCTTGGTCGCCGCCTCGATCATGGCTGCGACAACCTTCGGGTGCTGCCCCATTCCCAGATAGTCGTTGGAGCACCAGATGACGACGTCCTTGGTGCCATGCGGCGTGTGCCACAAAGCGCGGGGAAACCGACCGGCAATCCGTTCAAGGTCCGCGAAGACCCGGTAGCGTCCTTCCCCTTGCAGCCGCGCCATCGCGTCGGCGAAGAAACCGTCATAATTCGCATTTCCAGTTTCTCCGTTATGCCGCCGACGATCGGTCATACTCCCCCCATTCTGTGATCGCCGACAGGGAATTGCGCCCGACCGCGATGATCTTTGTTGCACGTTTTGAAAGCGGCGTAACTTACGCTCCGGCCGTTGTTTTCCTCATTTATCAGATGGCGCCATAAGTTGGCGCAGGGTTGCCGCAATGCGATCGCTTGGCGTATCGAAATCCAGACCACGGACAAATTTGCCTTTGGGGTCCATAATGTAAATGTAAGTGCTGTGGTCGACGACGTAATCGTCGGCGCCCGCTCCGGTTTTTCGCGGTGCGCTATAGGCACCATACTCCTGGGCGACGGCGGCAATCTGCTGGGGACTTCCTGTCAGTCCTACGATGCGTGAATCGAAGGCGGCCGTGTATTTTCCCATCACTTCCGGGGTGTCGCGCGCGGGATCGACCGTGATGAAGATTGGCTGCAGGCGTGCGGCGCCGGGTCCCAAAGCCTCGAGCGCGAGGGCGATTTCGTTCAGCGTGGTCGGGCAAACATCGGGACAGAACGTGTAGCCGAAGAAAAGCAGCAGCCATTTGCCCCGATAGGTCTCGTCGGTCACCGTGGTTCCGTCGGCGGCGGTGAGGACGAATGGGCCACCGACGGTCACGCGCGCCCTTTCGGCGCCCGCAGGCGCTGCGCCAATGATCAGCGTCATCGCAATGACGAGGCTGGAAAGGGCGGAAAAATCAACAAAGGATTGGCGCCGGGCGCGTGTGGTGAACACATCCCAAACCTCAGGCGTCCTGAGAAAACGGATTGCAATCTCAAGGCCATTTAAATTGTACTGCTTTTGCAAAACACCGTGTGATCATTTTTTTGAATTGCCCCAATAAGCATCGCTGATTGGACACCATTTACAATCGGTCTAATTTTAATTGCAAAAGGCGACCGTGATCCCCGCGAAAACAGACCATAAAGGGAGGGGGGCTGCCATGGATAAAGCTCTTAGTATTTTTGGCGAAGCCCTTGCGATCGTTGCAATATTGACGGTCAGCGGTCCTGCGCGATCCTATGAGGCGGGCGATGTTGCCGGGGGTGGAAGCATTGATGGCACCGTCGTCTATCGCGGCGCCGTGCCGACGAAGAAGATCATCCCAACGAAGGATGTCGAGGTGTGCGGCGACCCGCGCGAGGAGCCGCTCATTCGTGTTGGAGCCGATCAGGCCGTAGAGAATGCGGTGGTTTATTTGGTTGGCGTGGCCAAAGGAAAACCGTGGCCGGCCGCCGCAAAGACACCCGAACTCGACAACGTCAAATGCCGCTTCGAGCCCGAGGTCCAGGTCATCCCCGCCGGGCCACTCGATATCGTCAACACCGACCCGGTGCTGCACAACACGCACGGCTACTATGGCAAGCGCACGGCCTTCAACTTGGCATTGCCGAACAAGGGACAACGAATCCCCACTGAGTTGAAGCGTGCCGGCACGGTCCGTGTCGATTGCGACGCGCACGGCTGGATGGAGGGTTGGGTCTACGTCGTCGACAACCCCTACTTCGCGATCACCGGCGCCGACGGGAAGTTTGCAATCACAGATGTGCCGCCTGGCGACTACAAACTCGTGGCGGTTCAGTCCTTCACCGGGCCGGTTGAGATGCCCGTTACCGTAGCTGAGAAAAAGCCCACGAACCTGATGATTGAATTGAAGAAATAACTGCACGAGCGATCGCCCGCCGACGGGACGGGTCGCGGTTTGTGAAAGGACCTAACGTCTTTTTGAACGGTCCGTTTCCGAGGAGGAAACCAATGTCTGACGAACTCGACCGCTTGCGGCGCGAAGTGCACGAGGTCCTGCATGAGCCGGGCGTGCGACCCGACGATTCGCTTCAGATCAGCCGACGAACCTTTGTTCACAGATCGCTCTTGGTAGGTGCTGCCACGGTCGCCGAGACATTTTCCTGGTGGCCGCTGATCAACACCATCGACGTCGCGCACGCTGCCGAAGCGCCCTTCAAGTTCGCCTGGATCTCCGACACGCACCTTTATCCCAAATCGCTGAACACGCGCTTCGTCGACAAGACGATACGCGCGGCGAAAGAGGCTCAGGCCATGGATCCGCCGGCCGATTTTCTGATCTTCGGCGGCGACTTGGCCCAGCTGGGAAAGATCGAGGAGCTCGAGCTCGGCCTCGACATACTCAAGGAAGTGAAGGCCAAGAAGTACTTCATTCCCGGCGAGCACGACTGGTATCTCGACATGGGCAAGAAGTGGGGCGAGCTGTTCGGACAGCCGCACTGGACCTTCGACCACAAGGGCGTGCGTTTCATCGGGCTCGATACGGTGAGCCACGGTCCGGACTATTGGACCGCCAAGAACATGACGCCCGAAGAGCGCATGGGCCACATGGCGACCCTTGATGGCACCGTTGCCGGGCCATGGGCCGGGGTGGGCCGTGAGCAGCTCGACTGGATGGAGAAGACGCTTTCTGACTGGGACAAGTCCAAGCCGGTCATCATCTTCACCCACAATCCGCTCTACGAGTACTATCCGCCGTGGAACTTCTGGGTTCGCGACTGGCGCGATGTGCAGCAGGTTCTGAAGCCCTACACCAAGGTCACGAACATCCACGGCCACGTCCACCAGGTTCTCTACAACGAGATCGGGACGTTGCGCTCGATCGGCATGCTGGCGACGTCCTGGCCCTGGCCCTATCCGCCCGAGGGTGTGCCCAAGCTGACCACGCCGATGATCCGGGTCGATCCCGGCGATCCCTTTGACGGGGTCGGATGGGGCAAGTGGAGCGTGGACGCCGACGGCAAGCCCGATACCGAGTACGTCATGTGGGGCCGCAAGGAGGTATTCGTTCAGTCCGGAGCGGACCACGACAAGCATGTTGAGGAGATCCTTCGGCCTCGCGTTGCCGACAACATGTATCCATTTGCAAATCCGTGACGGGAGGAAGGGCCATGACAAACAAAGCAACGTTCCTTCGCAGTCTCGCCTTCGTCGCTCCGTTTGCGGCCGTCGTCTTGATCGGCGGCCCCAGCGGCGCCCACAAGGATCCGGTCACGCCCAAGCAGCTGAAGGCTTACCAGTCCGCCTTCATGGAAGAGGTCAAAAAGGGCGACCTCCTGTTCCACGGCGATGGGGCCACCGAAAAGCAGATGGGCGTTACCTTGTCGACCACGGGAATGGCCTGCGCGATGTGCCATCCCATGACCTCCGACACTCATCCGCAATCCTTCCCGAAGTTCCAAGCGCAGATGGGCAAGTTCGCGACGCTGCGTGACATGATCAACTGGTGCATCGAGAAGCCCAATCAGGGCGAGAAGATCGACACCGATTCAGAGGCCATGAAAGCCTTGGAAGCCTACATCTACTGGTCCAATACCGGTTCGGTGCTGGTTCCCGGCAAGTACTAGGTCTCTGCGGCGATCCAAGACCCGCCATCGAGGTGAGCCTCGATGGCGGACGAGGATGCAATCGAACCCGGATCGGTCGCACCGATTTAATTAGTGGGGAGAGGGGGTGCGCTTTGGCAGAGACGGCGACGGTGCTCCGCGGCAAATTTGCCGGGATCGACCTCGATGATCTGGTCGATTGGCCGGTCGTGCGAATCTGGCTCTACTGGGGCATGTTCTGGCTGATGGTCACGCCCTCGGTCGGAGTGACGATCTCGGGCCTATTCAATTATCCCGACTATCTCGGCACCAACCTGGAGACGACCTTCGGCCGCCTGCGGCCGATCCATGTCAACGGCGTTATTTTCGGGGCCTTCTCTGCCCTTTTCATCGGCGAGTGCTATTACCTGGTCCCGCGGCTATGCGGCGTGAAGGTTCCCTGGCGGGCGTTGTCGTGGGTGATGGCTTGGGCCTGGAACCTCACGCTGGCCGCCGCGCTCGTCTCGCTGGCTTTCGGCGAAAATCACGGGCTTGAAGCCGGCGAGCTGCCGCTCTTGGCTGAGATTCCGATCTTCTTCGTCGTCGCGGCGATCACCGCGCAGTTTCTTACCACAATCGGCCGCCGCCTCGAGCCGCCACTCTACGTCGCGCTCTGGTATTTGATCGGTGCCTTCATATGGACGACGTTGAACCTCGTCCTCGGCGCCTTCATCCTTCCTTACACGATCCCCGGCATCAATAGCGCCGCATTCCACGGGCTCTACATCCACTACATCGTCGGGCTGTGGCTCACGCCGGCGGGCTATGTGCTGATCTACTATTTCCTGCCGCTGAGCGTGCGCAATCCGCTCTACGCCCACAAGCTTTCGCTGGTCGGGTTCTGGTCTCTCGCCCTGTTCTACCCCTTCGTCGGCATCCATCATTATCTCTACAGCCCGATCGCAGATTGGGCGGAGACGCTGGCGATCATCACCTCCATGCTGCTGATCATTCCGGTGTGGACGGTGCTGGTGAACTTTTTCGGCACCGTGATGGGACGCTGGGAGGGATTCGGGAAGAATCTGCCGGCGAAGTTCTTGATAATTGGCGCGATCATGTATCTTTTCGGGTGCTTCCAGGGATCGACCGAAGCCCTGCGCTCAATCCAGCAGCCGACCCACTTCACCGATTTCGTCATCTCCCATTCGCACCTGACGGTGTTCGGAACATTCGTGATCTGGGCGATCGGCGGGCTGGTCTACGTGTGGCCGCGCATGTGGGGACGCGAGCTTTGGTCGTTCCGGATGGGCAACTGGTCGTTCTGGCTCATAACAGCCGGCATCTCCACCATGGGCCTGGTGCTGACCGCCGGCGGCCTCCAGCAAGGCTTCCAGTGGATGGCCGGCACCGAATGGCTCGATACGGTGCTCGCGATGCGGCCCTATTGGTTCGTGCGCACGTTGTCCGGCATCAGCATGGACATCGGAATGTCGCTTCTCGTCATTAATCTGATGATGACTGCGCTTGCCCGGCCGGCCGAGGGCAGGGCTGCTGCTCCCGCGCCTGGCGTCGCTCCGCTTGCTGCTGGAGGGCCCGCCCGATGAGCGCACGATTTGTCGCCCTGGTGGCGGGCGTCTTCTGTTTCTTCCTCGCTGTCGTCACCCAGGGCGTGCTGCCGTTTCTCGAGCCGTCGGCAAGGGTCAACACGGTGACCGCAGTGGTGCGCACCGATCTCGGCCAGCTCAAATGGATGCTCACCAAGGCCACCGACTACACGCCGAAACAGGAGCATGGGCGCCGGATCTATCTGCGCGAAGGCTGCTGGTACTGCCATTCTCAGTTCGTGCGTCCGGTGACCGGGGAGACCCGGCGCTGGGGCCCGGTCACCGAGTCGGGCGAATACGCCTATGACGTGCCGCATTTGTTCGGCACGCGGCGCATCGGACCGGATCTGATGCGGGTCGGGCTCAAGTACAGCGACGAGTGGCATCTCGCCCATTTCTGGAATCCGCGCCAGCTCTCACCCGATTCGGTCATGGCGCCGTATCGCGGGCTCTTCTATACGCCCGAGCAACCGGTCAAAATCGTCGATGATGGGTCAGGCGGCCGAACTCTGGAGAAGACGCCGGTAACCGAGGCGCTGTTCGACTTTGCAAGCAAGGAGCAGATCAAGCTCACGCCGAACGCCGACGGGCTTCTGTTCGTGCCGGGGCGGGCCAAGGACAAGGCGCCGCTCATCCTGACGCCAAAACAGGAATTTGCCGGCGATGCGGTCAAGATCGCCGCCGAGACCGAAGGCCTCGAGGCGCTCATCGCCTATGTGCAGAAGCTCGGCATGAACCGAGGCAAGTGGCGCGACCTGTTCGAGCCGCAGCAGATCGAGGTCAGCGACCTGACGATGCCGCGCTCCAGCGCGTGGATCGCCCATGGCAAGCAGGTCTATGAGCGCCGCTGCATGGGCTGTCACGGGGTGAAGGGCGACGGCAATGGCCCCGCGGCCACCTTCATGACCAAGCAGCGCCCGCGCGACTTCACGGCGGCCGTGTTCAAGTTCAGGGTCACGAAAGAGCCGCTGCCGACCGACGGCGACCTCTTGCGCACCATCACCCGCGGGGTGCGCGGCACGGCCATGCCCGCCTGGTACAATCTCCCGCTCAACGACCGCCTCGCGGTCATCCAATACATCAAATACGAGCTGGCGGTGGACCGCTCCGACCCATCCAAGCCCTATGCGTACTTCGTCGAGGAGCCGCCCGGGCCCCCGCTGTACATCGGCAAGCCGCCCGCTCCCTCACAACAGATGTTGGATCGCGGCAAGCAGGTGTGGGAGACCGCCAAGTGCTGGGAGTGCCATGGCAAGACCGGCAAAGGCGATGGCGAGAAAGCAGCCGGACTGAAGGATGATCTGGGGTTCGGCATCGTGCCGGCGGACCTCACGAGTGGCCAGTTCAAGTCGGGGCCGGCCGTGGAAGACATCTTCCGGACCATGAGCACCGGCTTGAGCGGGACGCCCATGCCCTCCTATCGCGACTCGCTCCCCGAGGAGGACCGTTGGGCGCTCGCCTACTACATTCTCTCGCTTTCGGCCTACAAGGATCCGCTCACATTGCAGCCCCTGGCGATCCCCGACGCGGATCGCGCAGCGCTCGACGATCTGAAGCTGAAGGCGGATACGCCTGAAACGGCCTACGTGCCACCTGCGATGTCGGCGCAGAACGCGTCACAGCGCGACTATGGCGACAGCGGTTCGACAGCTAGTCGGCATCGCACCGCCCAGGGAGATTGAGGATGCTTGGCTTCGAAATCACCGGACCCTACGCAGGCGCCATGCTGATGAGCCTCGGGGCGCTCTGCCTGTTCATTTGGGGCGTTTTGGCTGGTGCCTTCAACGGCACCGACGATGCGGCCAAGAGGTTCTACGAAAGGGAAGTGGAAAATGACAGAGCCAAGCAATCCCGGCGATGAAGGCCACCATGAGCTGGAGGAATACGCCGGCGGCTATATCCAAGCCCGGCACGGCTATCTCCCCGTCTGGCTGCTCCTCGTCTACCTGGTCCTCTTCCTATGGTCGCTCTACTACATGGTCGTCTATTGGGGCGGACTGGGGCCGGGGCGCATCTCCGGGGACACCGTGACCCAACTCATGGGCATGAGCCATTGGTTGATCGGTTGAGACAAGGGAGCAGGAAATGATTGCCGCCAGGATCCTTTTGGCCGTCGCGACCCTGAATTTGCTCTTCTTGTTTTCCGAGCTCTCCATGAATGTCCTTCGAACCTATTTCGGCTGAGCGAGGTTGATCATGCTGGAGCACACCGCTTTCTCGCTTGCTGACGATGGGGTTCTGCAAACCTTGGCCTTGGTCGGGTTTGGCATAGCCGACATCGTCTTCTTCATCTGGGTCGCATACCTCATACGACAATAGCGACGCGGCATACGCACCGCCGCGCGCATGGGCGGCGATCAGGCAGGACCATCTGCCGATGACCCATTACCTAGTGATCTTCGCCGCGGGCTTCGCAGGTAGCTTTCACTGTATCGGGATGTGCGGCGGTTTTGCCTGCGCGCTCGGCCGCGACGCGCGCGGCGCTGGCGCGACCATGCGGCGCCACCTGCTCTATAATACCGGGCGGTTGACGACATACTGCTTCCTCGGCGGCCTTGCGGGCGCACTTGGACAAGTCATCTGCACGGCGCAAGGAGTGGGAACGGCTCCGCTGCTGAATGGCTCCGTCGACGTTGGGCAAAGACTTCTCGCGATTGTCGCCGGCCTTCTCATGATCGCCATGGCGTTGCAGTTCTTCGGTCTGCTGCAGACCTTCCATCGCCTCAGCGTCGGGTTCGGCGGCAGCACGCTGGCGATGTCGCTGCGCAGCTTGTTGACGGCCCGCAGCCCCGCTGCACCGCTGGCCTTTGGCGTATTCAACGGCTTCCTGCCGTGTCCGCTGGTCTATGCCTTCATCGCCCAGGCGGCCGCAACCGCTGGCGCGCTGCCCGGCCTGCTCGTTATGGCCGCGTTCGGACTGGGCACCTTTCCCGCAATGCTGATGATGGGCGGAGTTGGCAGGGCCGTGGCGCCCGTCTGGCGGCAGCGCGGCGTCTGGCTGGCCGGCTGCGGTATCCTCTTGCTCGGGCTCATCACGTTTGGCCGTGGCATCTTTCCCTCGCACGCCCATATCGGCCATGCCTGGATGCCGGGGTTTCCCGCATGAGCGCCGATGACGAAGTCCTGTGCTCCCACTGCTCGTTGCCGGTCGGCCTGCGCGCCATGGAGCGTGCGCTGAACGGCGAGAGCCATGCCTTCTGCTGCTACGGCTGTTGCATAGCATTCCAGGTCAAGAGCGGCAGGAACGAGGAGTGGGACGCCGCCTGGCTGCTGATCCGGCTCGGCGTCGGCGCCTTTCTCTCTATGAACATCATGATGTTCAGCCTCCTCCTCTACTCGGATGCCTTCACCGGCGTTGATGCGGACATGCTGCCGTGGATCCATCTCCTGCTCTGGTGCCTTGCCACGCCGGCGGTCGTCATTCTCGGCGCGCCTTATCTGCGCGAGATGTGGCTCAATGGCATTGAGGGGCACGTGACGTCGTCGACGCTTATCGTGGTCGGCGTCGGCGCCGCCTACGGCTACTCGACTTTCGCCGTGTTCGGGCACGGGCCGCACGTCTACTTCGACACCGCCACCATGGTGCTGATGCTGTTCACGGTCGGACGCTATCTGGAGGCCGTGGGACGCGCCCGAGCAGCGCGCGACCTGGAACCACTTCTGGCCGCCGAAGGCGGGAGCGCCACCGTTGTCGACGGCGAGGCGGAGGTCCGACGGCCCGTGCGCGAGGTCGAGGCGGGCATGCTGGTGCGGACGCGGCCCGGCGAGCGCATCCCAGTCGACGGCCTGGTCGTCGAGGGGGAATCGAGCACCGACGAGGCCGTGATAACCGGCGAAAGCCGGCCGGTCGTAAAGAGCGCGGGCTCTATGGTGATCGCCGGCAGTATCTGTCTCGACGGACCCCTGTTGATCCGCAGCATGGGCGCGGGAACCGCGACGCACTGGGCGCAGATCTGCCGCTCGGTTCGCGAGGCATTGTCCCGTCGCGGTCCCACCCAGCGTCTCGCCGACCGCGTGGTCGGTGTAGCAGTGCCGCTCGTCCTGGCGCTCGGCGCCCTGGCGGCCGCCTACTGGGCGCAGACACTGCCCTTCGATCGCGCCTTGCTGATCGGTCTTGCGGTGCTCGTGGTCGCCTGCCCGTGTGCCGCGGGGCTCGCTGCTCCCATGGCGACGTCGCTCGGCGTCGGCCGGCTGGCCCGCCACGGCTGTCTCGTGCGCGAGCCCGGCGTGCTCGAGGCGCTCGCCCGCGCAGGGCTCTTCGCCTTCGACAAGACCGGCACATTGACGACGGGCACAGCACGTCTCGTCGGCGTCGACCGCCACGGCGCCGGGTCCGAGGAGGTGCTCGCATGGGCAGCGGGTGTGCTGAGCCATTCCGAGCATGACCTGGCAAGGGCCATTACGGCGGCTGCCGCAGCGCGCGGCATCAAACCGGTTGCAGCGCTTAAGGTCCGAGCCGTTCCAGGCCGCGGGGTTCGCGGCAGCGTCAATGGAGAGCCGGTGGCAGCCGGAAGCCGCACCTTAATGACCGATCTTGGCTGGTCATTGCCGCCGGCACTGGCCGAGCGCGTGCGCTCACAAGAGGGGTGCGGACATTCGGTGGTTTATGTCGGCTGGCGGCAGCACGTTCGGGGGGCGTTGTCGCTCGACGATTCGCCGCTGCCCGAGGCGCAGGCAACGATTTCAGCGCTGCGTGGCCGCGGGCTCAACGTCGTGCTGCTGACCGGTGACCTGGCGCCCGCTGCACGGCGGATCTCGGGCCTTGTCGGGATCGATGACGTTGAGGCGGCCCTTTCACCGGAAGCCAAAAGCGCCGCCCTCGACCGGCACCGCCAGGCTCACGGCGTCGTGGCGATGGTCGGCGATGGCCTCAACGACGGGCCGGTCTTGGCGGAGGCTGATATTGGCATTGCCGTCGGTTCCGCGACCGACCTCGCGCGTGAGACCGCCGCCATTGTGCTGCCCCGCGGCGGACTATGGATGCTGCCGTGGGTCGTCGACGTGGCCTGCGCGGTGCGCCGGACGATCCGCACCAATCTCATGTGGGCGTTCGGATACAATCTGGTCGCGCTGAGCCTCGCAGCAATCGGGCTTCTGCAGCCGATCCTCGCCGCCGCCATCATGGCCGGCTCGAGCATACTTGTCGTCATGAATTCGCTGCGACTTGAACGGCTGCCGGACCCTGTGCCGCCGAGCCAGGGGCAGCCATCGCCCGCGGTGATGGAGAGCTCCGGCGTCGACGTTGGCGTTGCGATGATGAGCAGCGCAGCGATCGAGCGAGGCTGATCTAGTGTGATGATCGAGAAATTCGCCATTGCTCGCGGCAAGGTTGCGAGCGAATTTATCGATCTGAATCACACTAGCAACTCTATGATTCTAGTGTCCCTTGTAAATCCGAAGTTCGCTTCAGAACCTAGCACCGAACGCGGGCGAACTTCGGAATCGGGACACTAGCCTCAGCCAAAGACGTCGTGGGTGAAGGCCTTATACCAGCCTTCCGCCGCGCGCGCCGCCGCCCGGCGAACCTCGGCGCTGTCCTCCAGCTTGCTGACAAGGCTCATGACTGGTTTTGGCTCTCCGCGAACCGTCTTGAGGCTGACGGCGTTGATGAAGGCATCCTCAGGGCCGATGTGGGTGTAGCAATTGTCGAACAGATGCGGGCTAACCGGCGCCGATCGGGTCAGATCGGCAGCAATCGCCATGGCGCAGGCCTTGGCCTGTCTGTTGGCGAAAAAGGCCGATTTCGGCAGGTCGGCGCCGATGATCGCGTCCCCCACCACATGGATGCCGGGCTGCAACGTCGATTGAAAGGTGAGCGGATCGACCGGGCACCAGCCCGACGGATCCGTGAGTCCGGCGGCTTGCGCCAGAGGGCCGGCTTCTTGCGCGGGGATCACGTTGGCAACCGCGGCTTTGAAGGCCTCGCCGTCGGTGATCAACGTGGCCGACTTTGCATCAACCGCACTGACCCCGCCGGTAAATTGCGCAGGCAGCCACTCGATCATCCCAGGATAGTGGCGGTTCCAACCGTCCTCAAACAGATGCTGCGCCGTGAAGTTGTCTTTGGCATCGAGGATCAGGATTTTGGACTTGGGCTTCTCCCGCTGGAAATAGGCCGCAACGAGCGACGCGCGCTCGTAAGGGGCGGGCGGGCAGCGGATCGGATCGGGCGGCACGGCAATCACGAAGAGCCCACCATCCTCCATGCTCTCCAGTTGCCGGCGCAAGAGCACACTTTGCGGGCCTGCATTCCAGGCATGCGGCATGATCTCCATCGCCGCCGCATCGTAGCCAGCAAGCGCGTCGTCTTTGAAGGCGATGCCCGGCGCAACAACGAGGCGGTCGTAGGCGAGTTTCGAGCCGTTCTCCAGCGCAACAATCCTCGCCGCTTTGTCGATTGCAGCTGCGGGCTCATGAATGACCGTGATCCCGTAGCGTCGGCCCAGCACATCATAGTTGTGAGTGAGCGAGGCAAATGGGCGAAGCCCCGCGAGATAGAGATTGCTGAAGAAGCACGTTGCATAGGTGCGCTTCGGCTCGACCAAAGTCACATCGATCGTCGTGGTGCTCATGGCGAGATACTTCGCAACGGTCGCGCCGCCGATGCCGCCGCCAATCACCACAACTCGCGCCTTGGCTCGGCCGAGCGCCATTCGCGGACGTAGAGCCAAAAGCAAGGCGGCTCCCGTCAGATAGCCGAACTCGCGACGGGTCCGGGGGTGCACGAGTGTCTACTGTCCCTGATACGCAAGACTCAGCCGCGATTTGCCCATCTCATTGGCGAGCCATTTCATGCGACCGTGAGTTCGTGCGACAGCGAATAGACGTTGCCGCCATCCTCCTCCCATATGAATTCGAGCCGGCCGCTTTCGGTCGCGCGCAGGGAGAATTCGACGAAAGGATTGGCTGAAATCGCCTCGTGCAGATCGGCCAGGAACACGATCGACCCATTGTAGCGGCAGACGAACCTGTTGATGATCTTGCGCGGGATGACCTCGCCTTGTTCATCATGGCGCAGCCCCGTCTCCATCGCATGATTGATGATGGTCTTGACGACAAAGTCTTCGCCTTTCGCCGCAGTGCTCGGCAGAAGCACGCGTGGTGTCGGCGTGATCACTGTCTGCCTCCCGTGTGTCACTTGCAGCCGTCGGTCGCGACATCGACCCAGGTCTTGGTCATCAGCAACGTCCCGTCGCCCATCTCGGCGACCGCCACCACGTATTGCGGCTTGGCGAGGCGGATGCGCGTCGACACACGGGCGGGGCTGCGTTGAGGGAAAAAGTGGAAACCGGCGACCTCGACGAGCGGATTCTCGGGCGCGAACACGCGGATTTCCCGCACATGGTCGGCATCGGTCATGGGGCAGTCGACGTCGAGGCTCATGGGCACGGTGTAGCCGGTCGGAAACTTGGCGGGCATCACCAGGTGAATACGATCGGACTCCGCTGCCGGCCTTCCGAAGAACCGCTCGGTGAGTTGCGTCGTGCCGTCGTCCGCGCGCGCCCGCTGCGGCCAGGCCAGCGCGCCGCACACAACAGCAACGCTCCCGGAATAGCCCGCCATCAGGACACCGCGGCGCGTCAAACCCATTTGCCGGTCTCCCAAGCCGCTCCCAGCTATAGGCGCCGTTGCGAGGACGCTTGCAGCGGCGCGTACGCCGAATACCCGAGGGGGCCCGCTCCACGAGAGGCTTTGGCACCAACACCCGCCGCAGCGTTTTCAATTAGGCGCCGTGGGTCCCCTTCGACTTTCGCGAAATTTCGCCCCAACGCGTTCTATCTGGCGACAACTGGCAGCTTACATACCGGCCTTAACCGGGTAAAGGAGTCACATACGTTCTTCAATATCAATGGTTTACGCATTGGCCTTCACCTGCTGCGCGTGGGGGGCGCGGAATTTCGGGATGGCAACGACATCCGTGCCATTAGCCTACAGAATTACTGCTTCACGATGCCTGCGATGTCGCAGTCACGCGCATCGCCAGAACCCCTACGCGACACCGCAAAAGTCAGCCTGACTGCAAACTGATAGTTCGAACAAACGTATCTGTGCCGCGCGGGCAAGGTGGGAGCAAGACAAGTCAGGTCCGCTGGCGGGGACCGCCGGCCATCGCCGATTGCAAGCCGCACGGTCCCCAAGCGCCTCAGGCAGGCTTGGGGCGCAACGGCAGGCTCACATCGTCCTGCTCGCCCGGCTCGGGACCAGGATCGTCGGGCGCATGCGGCACCGCGAAAACGGGCCGCTCACCCGTCCGGTCTGTCTTGCTGCGGTCCGGCATCGCCGGCCGGCTCGCCGCTGGCTCGGGCGACGTCGTCGCACGCGCGGCGCTTGGTGCCGGCACGGCGCGCGGGCCGGTATCTTTGGCGGGCGTCCGTGACTGGGTCTGCGTTGTGGACCTGTCCGTTTTGGTCGCGCCCTGGCTGCCGACCGGCTCGGGCTCGGGGTCGCTTGCCGTCACGACTTCGATCGTCTCGACGGGTTCGGCGCCCGTTCGCGCAACGGGCTCTTTTTGCTCGGCCTCGTCGGCATCGGGCGCCGCCATCGGGCGCGGCATGCCAAGCGCCACCAGCTCCTCAAGCTTGCTGGCGAGGACTTCCCCCTCCTTCTCCATCGTCTCCACCGGAACCCGCCACCTGAACGCGTCGAGCGCGCCCGTCACGGGCGAGATCGGCGCCCAGCGGTCGGCGACGATGCCGTCGGCGGTCCAGGCGGGGTCGCGCGGGGCGTTGACGGCGCGCGCGAGCCACTCGCGCACGCGGCCCTTGTCGCCGTGCTGCTCGCCCTCGACGCGGGCCATGAGCGTGGCGACGCGCTGGGTCATCCGCGCAGATAGCAGCGGCTCCAACGCCGCGCGCGCCTCGTCGTACTGGCGCGCCTCGATCGCCGCCGCCGCCACCGCGATCGGTCCCTCGATCGAACCCGGGTTCAAGGCGGCGAGCTGCTTGATGCGGTCGAGGCGGTCGCGCGGGCTGTCGCCGATGCGCGCGTAGGCGTACGCGGTCGCCAGATCGGGATGGGGCGAGCGGCTCCAGGTCTTTTGCAGGATCTTGGCGGCGCGCGGCGTGTTCCCGCGCGCGGCCAGCAAACGCCCCGCAATCGCCGCGGCCGGCACCAGGTCGGGCGCCAGCCCGTGCGCCTCCAGCGCAAGCGTGAGCGCGCGCTCCGGATCGCTCTCCTCGGCGGCTTGTGCTTGCGCGGTCAAGAGAACGGCGCGGCGGCGGTCGGCAGTCGGCCGTTCCACTTGGCCATGCTTGCGCGCGACGGCGAGCGTCTCCAAGGCGCCTTCCCAATCCGATTGCCGGCACTGCAGCTCAAAGAGCGCATCGGCGGCCCAGTTGAGCTTCGGGTTCAAGGCGACGGCCCGCTCGGCAAAATGACGGGCCGCTACCGTTTCCCCGATGCGCTGCGCCTCCAGGAATAGGCCCCTCAGGCCCAGTTGCTCGGTGTCGGGCGAGGCCAGCATGGCCTCGAAGATGCGCCGCGCCGTCGTGCGGTCGCCGGTGAGCTGCGCCGCTTGCGCGCGTAACAAGTGTGTCAGCGGCTCGTTGGGCAGCGACTTGCGCGCCTGGATGGCCGAGCGCATGGCCGCCGCCCGGTCGCCGGCGCCGAGCGCGATCATGCCGCTCGAGAGCGCCTCGATGCCGAGCTTCTGCCGCCGCTTGGACAAGAGATTGCCGACGGCCGCGGGGCTGTGCCAGAGATGGCGCAGGAGCGATGAGGCAACGAGCAAGGCGACGACCAGAGCGACAAGCAGCACGATCGCGCGAAAGACGCTCGTTTCGATCTGGTAGCCCTGCCATTCGACGACGAGCTCTCCGGGGCGGTCCGCCAGCCAGCCGAGCCCGGCGGCAACGACGGCGACCCCGACCAGAAAGCCAATAAGCCGCAGCATGCGGGGCCCCCTACTCTTGAGCCTTGTCGCCGGCGCCGGCAGGCGCCACGAGCGAGGCCTTGAGTTGCGCTTCGACCGAGGTGAGGGCGTGGTCGACCGCATGGCGCGCCTCGACCTTGGCGAGGAAATCCTGAGCCGCATCCTGCGAGGCTTGCGGCAGCGTCCGCGCCTCCTGCAGCACGTCGCCGAGCCGATCCTCGTTGAGGGCCGTTTCCATGCGCGCGACCATGGCCTCCACCGACTTATCGTCGGGGCTGTGGCTGACCTTGCGCACGCGCACGACGGACTTTGCCCCCGCGAGCAGCCGATCGACGATCGAGCCTTCCGCCGGCCCCTGCCCGGCATCGATGATCTTGAAGGCGACGGCCTTGAAGTCGTGCCTCAGCTCGGCCGGCGTCGGCACGCCCGTATCCGCAAAGCGCGCGAGCGGTGTCAGGTCGATGCTGCCGTCGGCGAGCTTGCGCGCTTGCGCCAGCTCGGGGGCGTATCCGGTGCCGCGGTCGATTGCGCGCTGGAGGTTGGCGAGCTCGAGCGACAAGACGATGCGTTTTGCGGTCGCCTTGCGCGCATTCTCGCTCTCGATGACGCCTTGCACGTTTTCCTTCAAGTCTTTGAGCTTCGCCGAGAGCGGGCTCACCGCCGCAGAGATGTCCGCAGGCTTGGCGAAGGCCGCCAAGCGCGTGTCGATCTCCGTCTGCAGCTTGACAAGCGTATCGGCCGTCGTTTTCAACGTTGTGCTTGTCTGCTCGCTTTCCGCTTTGAGGGCGTCGAGGCCGGCGGCGAGCCGGGCGGTCTCCGTCTTCATGTCGGCAAACTCGCGATCGATGCGCTGCGTTCCGGATTTGGCGGTCTCGCTCGCTTCAGTTGCCGCGGTGAGGCGGGTGTCGATCTCCTTGCTGACGTTCTTGCGCAGGGCGTCGAGCTGGGTGGCCATCGTCGATTCCAGGTCGGCGATCTTGCCGGTGATGGCGGCGAGCTGCGGCAGCCGCCCGCTCTGAGGGTCGCGCTCGGCGGCGGCCGACATCGCGGTCAGTTGCTCTTCGAGCTTTGCTAAGCGGCTTTCCGTGTTTGCCGCGTCGCCTTGTGTCCCGACCTTCGCATCGATCGCCTTCAGGTCGCGGGCGAGTTCGTCCTGCTTTTGCGCAAGATGATCGACGCTGCCGCCGAGCGGCTTAAGCTTGGCTTCGGCGGCCGTGAGCCGGGCTCCAAGCTGCGGCGCATCGGACTTCTGCTTAAGGTCGGCTTCCAGCTCAGCGATGCGATGCTCCAGCGCCGCCGATGTATCGACGGGCTGCGCGGGGCCGATCAGCCCGAGTTGTGAGGCGAGCATGTCGGCCGCAAGCAGCGCGACAATGCCGCCGGCGACACCCGCCGCAAGGTGGGTGAAAAAGCCGCCGTAGCCGTTGGGCCGCGCGGGCGCGCCTTTCGCGGCCTGGCGCGGCTCGGCCTTTGCGGCACCCGCCGGCCCGCGCGGGGAGGCGCCGGGCAGCGCGCGCGCAGCGCCCGTGTCGGACGCCTTCGGCGAGGCAGACGCCGTCTCGTCCTTGTCTGGCTTGGGTTCGAGCTCCGTCGCCTTGAGGTCGAGCGTGGCATGCGGCCGGCTGCTGCCGGGCCCTGCCGGACCCGCCGCGTCCTTTCCGGGCTCGTCCTTTTTGCTGTTCATGGAAGTAACTGCACCTCGCTGCGGCCTTCAGTGGATACGCACCCCCGTTTGCCGCGGGCGCACCGACTCAAGGCCTACCATCTCATTTTGACGGCAAACTACACCCCTGTGGATTGGCTTGCTACCCGGGCCAGGGCCGCCAGCATGGCCTCCGAATTGGGCGCCGCCGCGATTGCGCAGCGTTCCGGCGCAAGCTCCCCAAGGGCCGCGGCGACACTCTCAGAAAGGCAAACGTAGGTAAGTCGGCGTGCGCAATCCTTAAGCCCTGAATTGCCGACAAGTTGTGCAAAAATCGCTGCAGTCCGCGGCGACATCAATATGACGGCATCGATGGCGCCGTCGGCAATGCGCTGCGCAGTTTGCCGGCTGAAGGACCCGGCGGCAACGGCGCGGTATGCGGCGACCTTGCGGACCTCGAGCCCATGAGCGGCGAGGGGTGCTGCAAAATCGAACGCGAGCGTTTCCCCGGCCAGGTGCACAAGGGGTCCCTGCGCGGGGTCTGAGTCGGCCACAACGAGCGCCACCAGGTCGCGCGCCGCGCCGGGACCGGTCATCACGCGGGCAAACCCCAAAACGCGGGCAAGGGCGGCGGTGTCCGCGCCAACGGCAAAGACCGGAAGCTTGCGCGCCACAGAGAGCGCTTTGCTTTCGGCGAGCGCCCGCAGCCCATTGCGGCTCGTCGCAATAAGCGCCTGGGCGCCCGTGAGGGCGCTGGCCTCGATCGGCAATGCAGCAATCTGCAACAGCGGCTCAATCGTCGCCTCGTGTCCGAGCGCTGCGAGCTTTTCCTTGAGCTCGGCCGCATCGGGTTCGGGCCGGGTGATGAGGACATGCATCAGGCGATCGCGCCGAAGAAATCGGGTCCGGCACGCTCAAGCAGCTCACGCGCGGCTTCCTCGCCGAGCCGCAGTGCGCCTTGCGCGGCGCCGGCGCGCTCGGCCGTATAGCAGCCAGTGCCGTCGGGCGTCAGAATCTCGCCGCGAAACCGCAGCGCGCCGTCGCCAAGCTCGGCCAAGCCGGCGATTGGCGTGCGGCACGAGCCGTCGAGGCGGGCAAGGAACGCGCGTTCGGTGGCGACGCACAGGGCCGTTGCCGCATCGTTCAAGGGAGCGACGAGCTGCGCGGTGTTCGCATCGTCGGCGCGAATCTCGACCCCGATCGCGCCTTGCGCCACCGCGGGCAGCATCACGTCGGTGTCCATCGGCGCCCTGATGTGCTGGGCAAGACCGAGCCGGTTGAGCCCGGCACAAGCGAGGAAGGTGGCATCGGCCGATCCCTCTTCGAGCTTCCTCAGCCGCGTCTCGACGTTGCCGCGGAACGGCACGACCTTGACGTCGGGGCGGCGCCGCAAGACTTGCGCTTGGCGCCGCAGCGAGGAAGTACCAACCACCGCGCCGGACGGAAGCTCGCTCAGCGCCGAATACCTATGACTGATGAAGGCGTCGCGCGGGTCTTCCCGTTTCAGCGTGGCGCCGATGGCCAGCCCATGGGGCAGCACGGTCGGCATGTCCTTCATGGAATGCACGGCAAGATCGATGTGACCGGCCTGCAGGGCTTCCTCGATCTCTTTGGTAAAGAGGGCCTTGCCGCCTTCCTCCATGAGCGGCCGGTCTGTGATGCGGTCGCCGCTTGTCTTGATGACGACGAGCTCGCAAACATCCGCGCCGAGCCCGTGTGCCGCGGCGAGCCGGTCCGCCACCTCGCGCGCCTGCGCCAGCGCCAGGGGCGAGCCGCGCGTGCCGATGCGGATCTTCGCTGCTTGCAAGCCATTCTCTCCGGGTGCTAGCGACAGGCCGTAATGCGGCGCCATTAATGCCCGTGCGCCGTCCTCAGCGCAAACAGGTTTCCGGCGGGAGCCATGGAAAAGGTTCGGCACAGGCGTTCTGAAGGAAGCCTCGTCCTTGGGCTGGAGACGAGCTGCGATGAGACGGCGGCGGCGGTGGTGCTGCGCACGGCCGAGGGACGCGGGCGCATCCTCTCCAATGTCGTGCGCACGCAATGGGAACGCCACCGGCCCTATGGCGGCGTGGTGCCGGAGATTGCCGCCCGCGCGCACGTAGAATGCCTCGATGTCTTGACGCGGGAGGCGATGCAGGAGGCCAACGTGGACTTTGCTGATCTCGACGGGGTCGCCGCGACCGCCGGGCCCGGCCTGATCGGCGGCCTCATTGTCGGCCTGGTGACGGCAAAGGTCATCGCGCTGGCGTGCAAGCTTCCCTTCCTCGCCGTGCATCACCTGGAAGCGCACGCGCTGACGGTCGGCCTGACCGAAGGGCTGAAGCCGCCCTACCTGCTGCTGCTCGTCTCGGGCGGCCACACCCAGCTTCTGATCGTGCGCGGCGTGGGCGACTACGAGCGCCTCGGCACCACCATCGATGATGCGCTCGGCGAAGCGTTCGACAAGACGGCGAAATTATTGGGCCTCGGCTTTCCCGGCGGGCCGGCGGTGGAGCGGGCCGCACGTACCGGCGATGCAACCCGCTTCGATCTGCCCCGCCCCATGGTCGGACGTGAGGAGCTGCACTTTTCCTTTGCCGGCCTGAAGACGGCGGTGCGGCGGGCGGCAGAAAAATTAGCGCCGCTGAAAGCGCAGGACGTCGCCGACCTTGCCGCTGCTTTCGAGGCCGCCGTGACCGCATCCGTCCTGGACCGCTGCGCGCGGGCGATGGACATCGCCACGGGCCGCCTCGACAAAACGGCGCCCCGGCATTTCGTCGTGGCGGGCGGCGTTGCCGCGAACGAGCGCCTGCGCGCAAATCTGAGCGAGCTCGCTGCCAACCGGGGCTTTGCCTTCCACGTGCCGCCAGTGCCTTTATGCAGCGACAACGCGGCCATGATTGCCTGGGCCGGTGCCGAACGCCTGGCGCTGGGATGGACCGATCCGCTCGATGCTCCCGTGCGCCCGCGCTGGCCGCTCGACCTTGACGCGCGCCCCGCAATCGGTGCCGGCGTGAAGGCATGAGCCGCGGCACGTGCTAGACATCGAAGCTGCGAATCGAGCTGGGGGGCGGCCCTTGAAGATCGATACGGTCGGCATCATCGGCGGCGGCGCATGGGGCACGGCGCTCGCGCTGGCCATGCGCCGCGCCGGCCGCGCGGTGATTTTGTGGGCGCGCGAGACCGAGGTCGTCGCCGACATCAACGCGCGCCACATGAATATTGCGTTCCTGCCCGGTGTCCCGCTCGATCCTGCAATTCGCGCGACCGAAACACTTGCCGAGGCGGCGGTTTGCGACGCCGTGCTGATGGTCGCGCCCGCTCAATACGTTCGTGCCATTGCAGAGCGCTTGAAAACCGACTTGAACCCCGCGGTGCCCTTGGTCTTGTGTGCGAAAGGGGTCGAGCAGGCGACCGGCCGTCTGATGGGTGACGTGATTGACGAAGTTTTGCCCGGCAGCACCCGCGCCGCCTTGTCGGGACCGAGCTTCGCAGCCGACGTGGCACGCGGGCTGCCGACGGCGCTCACCATCGCGTGCGCAGACAAGGCATTGGGCCAGTTGCTCGCGGAGCGTCTGGGCAACCAGGGACTGCGCCTTTATTGGACGAGCGACCTGATCGGCGTGGAGCTGGGCGGGGCTGTCAAAAACGTGCTGGCGATCGCCGCCGGCATCGTCGACGGCCGCGGTCTCGGCGCCAGCGCGCATGCCGCCCTCGTCACCCGCGGCTTTGCCGAGTTGCGCCGCTTCGGCGAAGCCTTGGGCGCGCGGCCCGAGACGCTGACCGGGCTTTCCGGCCTCGGCGATCTCATCCTCACCTGCGGCAGCCCGCAGTCGCGCAACATGTCGTTTGGTCGCGCGCTGGGTGCGGGCTTGAGCGTCGCGCAAGCGCTGGAGGGCAAAAAGGCGGTCACTGAGGGCATCTATACGGCGATCGCGGTGCGGCGCATCGCGACCGAGAAGGGCATCGACATGCCGATCTGCTCTGCCGTGTGCGACGTTGTCGAAGCGCGCGCGACGGTTGCCGAGGCGATCGACCAGCTTATGCAGCGGCCGCTCAAGGCGGAGGATTGAGCGCCGAGCTCAGGACTTGACGCGCCAGACTTTGAGCGGCGTCGGGCCATCGAGCGGCACCGGCGTGAGGAAGGCCGGGGGCTTGCCGGCGAACAACAGGGTCTGCAGGGCGTCGGCCGGGACCTTGCCTTGCGGCGTCGTCGAGTCGAGGCCTTCGCAGACAACGACATAGCGCGCGCCGATGCTGCGCAAACGGCGTTCGGCCTCCCCCGGCGCGGCATGCAGAATGCGATCGGCCTCGATGATCGATGTGTCCAGCCGGTGATAGGGGGCGGACAGCACGTCGAGATTTGTGAGCGCAACGATGTAGGGGCCGAGATTGACGTCCGCGACAACGAGGCCCTTCGGCAGGCGTGCGAGCGGCGTGATCGCAGCCGTCGATTGGCAGCTTTGGACCGGCTTCAGCGCTTCTTTCATGCGGTGCGCCGAAGGGGCGGCGAGCGTCATCAACAGCCAGCTCGCGGCGCCGACGACGATGAGCGTGCCAAGCACGATCGCAACGATGCCGCGCTTGCTTATCGGAGCCTGGGCGCCTTGCGGCGGACGCGCCAGGCAAACGGCAAGCAGCGTGACGGGGAGAAACGTCGCATAGGGAAGCAGCTTGATCTGCCACAAGCTCAACGGGATGGCGATGAGAAACGCCGTCATATGGAAGCGCAGGCCATCGTCACGATCCGTCTGCATCAGCTTGAAGCCGCAATAAGCACCCGCAGCGAAGTAGATGAGGGCCATGCCGCCCAGCAACGGCAGCTCAGAGCCTAGCGAGAGCATGCTCTGCGTCTCCGAGACGCTGCCCAGCCAAATCGGCATCAACGCGGGATCGACCTGGCCGAATGGGCCTGCGAGGCAGGCGGGCTCGACGAGCCCATAAAGTGTGAGACCGACGAGCCCGGTTACGGCCAGACCTGCGATCTTGGCCGGCCGCGAAAAACGCCGCTCCAGCGCCTGCACGATGCAGACGCCCAAAGCGGCGCACACACCGAGCAGCACCAGGTTGATCGATAGGGCGTCGCAGTGGGTGGTGAGGAGGCTCTGGGGGGCGGTGGTCAGCGCCAGCGCAACGGTGAGCGTGGCGGCGAAGGCGACCGCAGCGCGCGAGGGGCCGAGCAAAGAGCGCTGGGGCAGCACGCCGTACAGCATCGCGGCCCCGAGGCTCGCCGCCGTCAGCGCCAGCGCTTCATAGCCGATCGCCGTGCCAAGCCCGAGAAGGAAACCCGCGCCCCAGCCGGCCCGCGCATCGTCGAAGCTGCGGGCGAGCAGCAGAATTCCGACGACGGCGCACGCGATGATCGCGTTGTGGTGGTCGATGCGCCCCGGCAGGAACTGCACGACGCCGATCAGGCAGGTCACAGTCAGGGCGACACACACCAGCGCCGCCGCGCGCCCGCCGCGGATCTGTGCTTCGCGGGCGAGCAGGTACACGAACACCAGCAGCAGAGCGAGCGGCCACACGGCCCGCACGGCGAGCTCGGCCTTATCTGGCGGCAAGACGAGCTCGAAAGCGGACACTAGCGCAGCGAGCGGCAAGTCGATCAAGCGCGACCAATGAGAGACCAAGGGATGCGCCCCGCCGAAGCGGGCGAGCGTCATGTCGAACCATGACCCTCCCGCCATCAGCTCGCGCACCTCGATGAGCCGGGTGGCGTCGTCCGTGTCGCCCAGCGAGGTCACAAGCCGCGTCGGGTCGAACCAGAAAACAAGCGCGGCAAAGAGACCGACGCCGAGGGCGCACCAGGCCAGCAGCGGCGCACCCACAAGCCGCGACCGCATCGATATCGGGTGGCGCTCGCTCGCGGCCGTCATTGTCACAGCTACACCTCCCCTCAGTCACGAGCGAGGTTAACCGGGCGCGCTTGCGGGCGTGTAAACGCGCCCAAACAGGGATTAACGCGCCTGCCGCTCGCAGACCGGCGCAAGGGTTTGTTCAGCGATCCCGCTTAGCTTGAACGCCATTCGAGGACGGGGGCGCCCGGCCCGCGGGAGAGGGCACGCAATCGATCACGCAACCGGCAGCGGGAGGCCCGACGTGGAGCATACGGACGTCTTCGTCATCGGCGCGGGGCCCGCGGGCCTGACCGCGGCCTACCTGCTGAGGAAGGCCAAAGTCCCCACGATCGTGATCGAAGCCGATCCCGTCTACGTCGGCGGCATTAGCCGGACAGTTAACTATAAGGGCTTCCTGTTCGACATCGGCGGGCACCGCTTTTTCTCCAAGTCGAAAGAGGTCGTCGATCTCTGGCACGAGATTCTTCCCGACGATTTCATCGAGCGGCCGCGCTTGAGCCGCATCTACTACGACGGCAAGCACTACTCCTATCCGCTGAAAGCGTTCGAGGCCTTGAGCAATCTCGGGATCATCGAGAGCACGATGTGCGTGCTGTCGTACGCCTACAAAAAGGCCTTCCCCAACGCCAACCCGGAGAACTTCCGCGAGTGGGTTTCCAACCAGTTCGGCGACCGGCTGTTCTCGATCTTCTTCAAGACCTACACCGAGAAGGTGTGGGGCATGTCGTGCGATGAGATCTCGGCCGACTGGGCCGCGCAGCGCATCAAGGGCCTCGACTTGTGGAGCGCCATGGCCAACGCCTTGCGCCGCTCGATCGGGACGCAGCCCGGCGCGCAGCAGGGCGACAAGGTCATCAAGACGCTGATCGAAAGCTTCCAGTACCCGCGCCGCGGCCCCGGCATGATGTGGGAGGCGGCCGCCGCCAAGATCAAGGCGCAGGGCGGGATCATCCATATGGGCACGGCCCTGGAGAGCCTCAGGTGGAACGCGTCTGCCGGTCTTTGGACGATCACCGCCAAAACCGCCGACGGCCCCCGCCTCTTCACGGCCAAGCACGTTGTCTCCTCGGCGCCGATCCGCGAGCTGATCGCGAGCATCGAGCCGCTGCCAGTGTCGGCGCCGGCGGCCGAGAAGCTGCGCTATCGCGATTTCATCACGGTCTCTCTTATCGTCGACAAGCCCAATCTCTTCCCCGACAACTGGATCTACATCCACGAGCCGAATGTGCGCGTCGGCCGCGTTCAGAATTTCCGCTCCTGGTCGCCGGAAATGGTGCCCGACGACAAATTGTCCTGCCTGGGGCTCGAGTACTTCTGCTTCGAGGGCGACGGGCTATGGACCGCGACGGACGCCCAGCTCATTGGGCTGGCCAAGCGCGAGCTCGCCACCATCGGTCTTGCGCGCCGCGATGAGGTCAAGGACGGCTGCGTCGTGCGCCAGAAGAAGGCCTACCCCGTCTACGACGACGAATACAAAATGCACATAGATGCGATCCGCGAGGATATCGCCGCCAACTATCCGACGCTGCATCTTGTGGGCCGCAACGGCATGCACAAGTACAACAACCAGGATCACGCGATGATGACGGCCATGCTGACCGTGCGCAACATCCTGGCCGGCGAGACGCTCTACGACGTGTGGGACGTCAACGAGGACGCCGAGTATCACGAGGCCGGCGTTTCGAGCGAGCAGGAAGCCTTAAGGAGCGTGCGCCAGGTCCCGCGCCGCGTTAGGACAGCCGCATGACGATCGATCAAGGTCCGCGCCGCGTTCGCGACGGCGGAATGCCGCAGATGGAGTTCATCGCCGCTCTGCCGCGCATGCTGCGCTCAGGCGAGGTTGCGCCACAGCTCTCGCGCTACGCGGTCGTCAGCGTTCTGGCGCTCGCGTTCGATTTTGCGGTGTTTCTCTTCATCAACAACGCCATCGGGCAACCGACGCTCGCCGGCGTCGTCGGATATGCTTGTGGTATCGTCCTGCACTATAACTTGTCGCGGCGCTTCGTGTTCGATGCCGCGCCCGTGCAGAAGTCGGCGCAGCGGCTGTTCGGCGAGTTCGCGGCGAGCGGGCTGATAGGCCTTGCCGTGACGGCCGGCGTCATTGCGGCGGCGACCGGTCTGTTGGGTCTGCCGCCGATTGTGGCCAAAGTACTGGCCGCCGGCGCGAGCTTTCTCGGCGTGTTCGTAATCCGCCGCACCATCGTGTTCGCCTAGCCGGGGCGACTTCCCGCAACGTGTGCTATTTGCTCAAGGCTTGACACGGCGTGTGCCCCAGCCAAGGAGGGTGCACGTCTTGCTGCGGAGATCCGATGCCTGCTTATTGGCTATTCAAGTCCGAGCCGGACGTCTTCTCATGGGGGATACTCAAAGCACGCGGGAAGGCCGGCGAACCCTGGGACGGGGTGCGCAACTATCAGGCCCGCAACAACATGCGCGCCATGAAGCTGGGTGATCTCGGGTTCTTCTACCACTCCGGCGAGGGCAAGGAGATCGTCGGCATCATGGAAATCTCGGCTCTTGCCCACCCCGATCCCAAGGACACGACCGGCAAATGGGAGTGCGTCGACGTGCGCGCCGTGCGCGCTATGCCGGCCCCCGTGTCGCTCGTTGCCATCAAGGAGAACCTCAGGCTCGCCAAGATGGCGCTGGTCACGAACTCGCGGCTCTCGGTGCAGCCTGTTGCCGCCGCGGAGTGGACCGAGGTCTGCCGCATGGGCGGTTTGGATGCAAAGAAGAAGCCATGAGCGCGATCGCAGTTGGCCGGCTCGAACCTGAGAATCGCAAATCGGCCGAGGCCTTCGTCCGCGCCAACACCAGGCTGCTGAGCCCACCGCTGGTGCCCGAGATCGCCCTGCATCTCGCCGAGGAATCGCTCCCCATCTGGCAGAGGACGGAGGAGGAACTGGGAGCCATGAACGTGCCGCCGCCTTACTGGGCGTTTGCCTGGGCCGGCGGACAGGCGCTCGCACGCTATCTGCTCGATGCACCCCATCAGGTGGCAATAAAGAGCGTGCTCGATTTGGGCGCCGGGTGCGGCCTGTCGGCCATCGCCGCCATCAAGGCCGGCGCCCGCCAAGTGCTCGCCGCCGACATCGACCCGATGGCGCTCGCTGCCATCGGGCTCAATGGGTTGGCGAACGACATTGTGGTCGAAACGACATCCGACGATCTGCTTGCGCGACCGCCCGAAGCCTTCGATGTGATCCTTGTCGGCGACCTCTTCTACGAGCGCGCGCTCGCCGACCGCGTGCTGACCTTTATCGCCGCGGCCGCCGCAGGAGGTGCGCACCTGCTGGTCGGCGATCCGCAGCGCAACTACTTTCCCAAGGACCGTTTTGAGGCGGTTATCGAATTTCTCGTCCCCGTGACGCGCGATCTGGAGGACGCCGAGATCAAAAAGACTGCGGTCTGGCGCTATTCGGGCTAGGGAGTTGCAGGCGCGCCGGACGCCTGCGCCCCTATCTGCTAAGCTTCGCGTCCCAAAGAATCGCAGCGGGAGGAAGCGCAATGCAATTCGCGGGCCTCAACTATTACGCAATCGTTCTGGCAGCCGTCGTGAGCTTTATGTTCGGCTGGCTGTGGTACGGCGTTCTGTTTTCCAAGGCGTGGCTCGAAGCCGTCGGCAAGACGGAGGACGAGCTCAAGGCTGCCGATGCCGTGAGCCCGCTGCCCTTCGTCATTTCATTCATCGCTTTGCTGATCATGGCCTGGGTGCTCGCCGGCGTCGTCGGGCACTTCGGCCAGGGGCAGGTGACCTTCAAGAACGGCGTCATCTCGGGGGCTTTGCTCTGGCTCGGTTTCGTGATCACCACGCTGACGGTCACTTACGCATTCCAAGGCGCCAAGCGGGCGCTCACCTTGATCGATGGCGGCCATTGGCTGGGCGTCCTGCTGCTGCAAGGCGCCGTGATCGGTCTGATAGGCGTTTGAATATGGACGAACTGTGAAATTGCGGTCATCGCGCGCGCCCTCCATAATCGTCCTCAGCCAGAGACGAGGGAGGTAAATCCGGTCATGCCACACGAACTCCATCCCGTGACCGCCGAATGGGCAACCAGCGCCTGGATCGACGAGAAGGGGTATCGCACCCTGTATGACCGCTCGATCCAAGACCCCGACGGGTTCTGGGGCGAGATCGGCCGGCGCATCGACTGGATCAAGCCTTTTACGCGGGTCAAGCATACGTCGTTCGGACCGCAGGACGTCTCCATCAAATGGTTCGAGGACGGTACGCTCAACGTCTCGGCCAACTGCATCGACCGGCATCTGGCAACGCGCGGCGATCAAGTCGCCATCATCTGGGAAGGCGATGAGCCGGGCCAGGACGAGAAAATCACTTACCGCCAGCTGCACGAGCGGGTGTGCAAATTCGCCAATGTGCTGAAGGCGCAGGGGGTCAAGAAGGGCGACCGCGTCACGATCTACCTGCCGATGATCCCCGAGGCCGCCTACGCCATGCTGGCGTGCGCCCGCATCGGCGCCGTGCATTCGGTCGTATTCGGCGGATTTTCGCCGGACAGCCTCGCCGGGCGCATCCACGACGCGGACTCCAAGTTCGTCATCACGGCCGATGAGGGCGTCCGCGGCGGCAAGCATGTTCCTCTGAAAAAGAATACCGACGAGGCGCTCAATAAGGTCGGCAAGGGAGATGAGAAGGTGCTGGTCGTGCGCCGCACCGGCAATGCCGTTCCGTGGACCGCAGGACGCGATCTGTGGCTGCACGAGGAACTCGGCAAAGTCTCAGCCGAGTGCCCGCCCGTGGAGATGGCTGCCGAGGACCCGCTGTTCATCCTCTACACCTCGGGCTCCACCGGCAAGCCCAAGGGCGTGCTGCACACCACCGGCGGCTACCTCGTCTTCGCCGCCGTCACCCATCAGTACGTGTTCGACTACCACGACGGCGACATCTACTGGTGCACCGCCGACGTGGGCTGGGTCACCGGACACAGCTACATCGTTTACGGGCCGCTCGCCAACGGCGCCACCACGATGATGTTCGAGGGCGTGCCCAACTATCCGACGATGTCGCGCTTCTGGGAGGTCGTCGACAAGTGGAAGGTCAACACCTTCTACACCGCGCCGACCGCGATCCGCGCCCTCATGGGCGTCGGCGACGATCCCGTCAAGAGCACGAGCCGGGCCTCGCTGCGGCTCCTTGGCACGGTCGGCGAGCCGATCAATCCGGAGGCTTGGGAGTGGTACTATCACGTGGTCGGTGACGGGCGCTGCCCCGTCGTCGACACCTGGTGGCAGACGGAGACGGGCGGCATCCTGATCACGCCGCTGCCCGGCGCCATCGCGCTCAAGCCCGGCTCGGCCTCCAAGCCGTTCTTTGGCGTCAAGCCCGGTCTCGTCGACGAGAAGGGCAAACTGCTCGAGGGCGCGGCCGCCGGCAATCTCGTTATCCTCGACAGCTGGCCCGGCCAGGCGAGAAGCGTGTTCGGCGATCACGACCGTTTCGTTAAGACCTACTTCTCCGCCTACAAAGGCATGTACTTCACCGGCGACGGCTGCCGCCGCGATGAGGACGGCTACTATTGGATCACGGGGCGCGTCGACGACGTGATCAACGTGTCGGGCCACCGGCTTGGCACCGCTGAGGTCGAGAGCGCGCTCGACTCCCACCCCAAGGTCGCCGAGGCCGCAGTCGTCGGCTATCCGCACGACATCAAGGGGCAGGGTATCTATTGCTACGTCACGCTGAATGCCGGTGAGACGTGGTCGGACGACTTGCGCAAGGAGCTCGTCGCGCACGTCAGGAAGGAGATCGGCCCCATCGCTTCGCCCGACTTGATCCAGTACGCACCGGGCCTGCCCAAGACGCGCTCGGGCAAGATCATGCGCCGCATCCTGCGCAAGATCGCCGAGGACGAATATTCGAATCTGGGCGACATCTCCACGCTCGCCGATCCCGGTGTGGTGGAAGACTTGATCAACAACCGGCAGAACAGACGCGCGGGGTGACAGGTCTCGGCCGCGCCACATTGGCCTTTGTTTCCGGAACGGCGGCGGCCTTTTGCTCGAATCTGCATGGCGGCCAAAAGGCCACAGGGAGCCGTCCCGATACGGACGGCTCGTGTAACTCTTGAAGGGCTCTGATAGTAATAGCGCCGCTTGCCGGATGGGGGGATCAGGCCGTGCCAGGACGCAACCGGGCCCTAAAGCGCAAGGCGAGGCGCCGCTCTGCTCTAAAGCTCGGGCGCTTGAGCTCGACTATTCGCGACTTGGCCCTGCTGACGGGGGTGCTTTGCGCGCTAGCGATCGGTGCGGGCCCGGCAGCGGCAGAGGTGGCCGAGGCCGCGCAGAATTCCCCGCTCACGATCAAAGTGCTGATCAGCTCGCGCAACAATCGGTGCTACGGCCGCGGCTATGTCCCCGCGATCCGCAAGCTGGCGACGCTGGAGCAGGAGAGGATCAACGCGCAGGGCGGAATCGCGGGGCGGCGGCTGCGGGTCGATTTCCTCGACGATGAATGGGACGAAAAGAAAACGATCGCCAACATCCGCTCAGCGATTGCCGATCCCGAGGCGCTCGCAATGATCGGACTGAGCAGCTCGCGGCGAGCCAAAGCGGTGTTCGAGACGGCGGGACAAGAGATCAAGGACAGTCGCGTTCCATTCTTGTCGAATATCTCGATCAACAGCATCTTCTCGGCCTTCCCCAACGTATTCACGACGCGCGCCTCGCAGGACGATGAGCGCATTCCGGTTCTCATCCAATTCGTAAAACAGATCGGCGCGGCCCGGCCGGCATTCGTCGGCATTAAGGGCAGTCTGTTCAGCGATTCGCTTGCCGGCGGCCTAAAGCGGGCCACATCGCTGGTGGCGGACCACCGGCTCGCCCGCAATCGCGGGCAGTTCGATCCCGCCGAGATCGCGACGGTGGTCGAGGACCTGAAGCAGAAGGACCCCGACCTCGTGTTCCTCACTGTCGGCGGCCGCCGATCGGCGGGCATCATCAAGGCGCTTACGGCCGCCGAAATCACGCCACCCCTCTTCATCACCGGCCGCATTGAATCCATCCCCTCCAAAATTGTCCGTGCTTACCCGAGCGACCTCTATCAGATCGCCTGGGGAGAGCTGCCGAATGTCTACAACGACCGGATGCGCCGGCTTATCCCGCGCTCCGCCTCCGAGCAGTGGATCTTTGCGGGCCGAAAGAACCCTAAAGCGCCGGGCTGGACATCGGGCGAATGCAAGCCGCGGGCAAACGATGCTGCGCCGGACCCGCTGGCGAGCAGCAATGTGCGGGCGATCCGGATTGGCGGCCAGTATGCCGACATGGTCGGGCTCGTTGCCGCGGTTGCGCGTTCGGCCGGCTCGGCGGCCGATATTGCGCAGCTGCGCTCGCACATCACCGATCAGCTCAAAACCGCCTACGCGGCGGGTCACGGCACGTTCCAGGGCCGCTTCGACAACTGGTCCTTCCGCACGTTGACCCGTGCGGCGGCGCGGACTCCGTTCATCGTGCAGCTCGCGCACGGCGTCGGCAGCACGCAGCTTGCGCCCGTTCAGTTCGTCCGCTTGCGCGACAACTCGCTGCGAGCCGTCGACACGCTCTACCTCGACATCGATCTGATCCGGGCCTTCCGCATCGACGACAACGACAAGTCGTTCTTCGCCGAGTTCTATCTGTCGATGCACGACGACGGCAAAGGCACCTCGATCGCTCAGATCGACTTCTCCAATGCTTTCCTCGACCCGCAGACGAACGATCGCCAGCTCACCATCCGCGTTCTGAATAACGGCGGCAAGAGCGCAGCCTATCCCGACGACATGAGGATTTATCACGTGTCGGGCCGGTTCATGTTCGACCCGAAGCTGAAAAAGTATCCTTTCGACACCCAGCGATTCTCGATCGACATCCGGCCCAAGCGCGACGATGCACCCTTTATCGTCCAGCCTCCGCCAGAATCGATGCGGGACCGGGCTGTCGTCGTGGACGGCTGGGTGCCGAAGGGCCAGTACGTCGGCTACGACGAGGATTTCGTGCCGACAATAGACGCCAAGAATCACGAGCAAAGCATCGTGCCGTTCTACAAGGCGACGTTCGTGTGGCTGCTGGCGCGGCAGACAACCGACTACTTTCTTCGGGTCGTGGTGCCGTTGGCTTTCATTATGATCGTCGCTTACCTGTCGATCTTCATCCCGCGGCTGAAGTTCGAGGCCATCGTCACGATACAAGTCACCGCCCTGCTGTCGGCCGTCGCCCTCTATCTGGCGCTCCCCAAAATCGACGCGGACACAACGACGCTGTCTGACCGGATCTTCCTGTTCACCTACATGGCCGTCAGCATCATGATCGCCATTTCCATCATGCGGATAAACCCCTTTATTGCGACGCGGACGTGGTTGCGGAATCTGCTCGGCACCATCCACATCGTGGGAATCCCGGTGATAGGTGCGCTGATGGCTCTCTATGTATTCCGCTCAAGCCTCGCTGCATGATGCGACAATCCGCTCCGCATGCGCACGCGCGCAAGCCGGAATTCGGCCCAAAAGTTAAGTTGACTTTGCATTTCAAGATTGTGAGAACCAACGGGGCATTGATGCGCTCTGCCTCGTCAAGCCCGACGTCAATCTTGGAGTGCCCGGTCATGTTCAGCTGTGTGCGCAAGGTCCCTCATGCTACGGCGACCTCCGCCATCGCGGCCGCATTTGTGCTGGGGGTCGGGTTCTGCGCTTTCTCCGCGCATGCCGCCGACAGCGTCGAGGTGAGCATATCCATCAAGGACCACAAGTTTGACCCTTCGCAGGTCAAGGTTGCGGCCGGAACGCCCGTCAAGCTCACGGTCAGCAACCTCGACGCGACGGCGGAAGAGTTCGAAAGCAGGGCGCTCAGGGTCGAAAAAATCGTTGCCGGAAAAAGCTCTGCGGTCATCCGCCTGAACCCGCTGGCAAAAGGCTCCTATCCGTTCGTCGGGGAGTACCACGAGCAGACCGCCGTCGGCGTCGTAATCGCGGAGTAGGCGCATGCTGGCAGCACTGATCATCGTCTTCCGGGAGGTTCTGGAGGCCGGACTGATCGTGGGCGTGGTCCTTGCCGCTTCGCGCGGCGTCGCCGGGCGCGGGCGCGCGGTTGCGCTCGGGGTCCTGGCCGGCGTCGCGGGGTCGATCATCGTTGCCGCATTCGCCACGCAGATCTCCTCGGCTTTCGATGGGCGCGGGCTTGAGCTGTTCACGGCCGCCGTTCTGCTCCTGGCCGTGGTCATGCTCACCTGGCACGTCGTCTGGATGGCCGACCACGCACGCGCGCTCACGGCCCGCCTGCGTGAGCTCAGCGACTCGGTTGAGGCCGGAGCCCAGTCGGTGATTGTGCTCGGGATCGCCACCGCGACGGCGGTTATGCGGGAAGGCAGCGAGGTCGTATTGTTCTTGAGCAGCATCATGCTGCAGAACGTCGACACGGCCGCCGGCGTCGCACTTGGGTCCGCGGGAGGGCTTGCGCTCGGCGCTGCCGTATCCGCCGTGATTTATTTCGGCCTCACCGCCATCCCGCTTCGCCGCGTCTTCGCTGTGACGGGCTTGCTCGTGACCCTCGTCGCTGGTGGGCTCGCATCCGAAGCCATCCATCAGCTGTCCAACGCCGGTCTCATCGCGCCGGCGCTCGATGCAACATTGTGGAACACGTCCTGGCTTCTGTCCGACGACAGTCTCCTCGGCCGGGGCTTGCGCGTGTTGCTGGGCTACCGGGACCGGCCGACGGCGCTCGAGGCGATTGCCTATGTAATGACGATCGGCGGCATTCTGCTGCTGTCGAGCCAGCATCTGGCGGCGGGGCGTACGGCCACGGCCAACACTTCTGCCTGATGCACCGGCCGGCTGCCGCATCGGACTCCCGCTATTTGCACGTCCTGAAGACGCCGCGGTCGTAGTGGAAGTGGTTCCAGTGCGCGGCGTTGAGATCGGGGCCGATGGCAACGCGGAAATAGCGGCAGGCGCGTTCGTGCGCCAAGCGCAGGAACCGCGCCTCGCGCCCGTCGCCTTTCCAATCCCCGGCGACGCTGATCTGCCGTCCGTTTTCGAGCCGAAACCCGCCGATGTCGATGGCGTTGGCGAGCGCGTGCTGGCTGCGCATGTTCGTCCACTTGTCGCTGCCGATGATGTTGCGGCACGCGTAGGTGCCCATGTCCTGGAGGCTTCTGACGCGGCTGCCGAACGCAGCAAGGGCGAGCGGCTGCACCTCGTACTCGACCCACAACGCCAGCGCTGCCGCCGCTTCGCAGGTGAGCGGCCCGGCGCCGAGCTCAGCACCGCCGACCGCGCTGATGCGCACGGCGTTGACCCAGCCGCATCCGTTGCCGATCGGGTTGTCCGGCATCGGCGTCGCCACGATGTGGGGTGCGCGCAGGACGACGCGGCACAGCGCGCGATTGCGCCGCAGCGCGGCGAGACGAAAGTCGACGAACCAGGACGGTCGCTCCTCCAGCGATAGGGGGGCAAACGGCGAGAGCCGCTGCGGCACCAGGCCGAACCAGAAGGCCGCGAACATGGCAAGAAGCACGAGGACGGCGAGAAGGGTGCGCAGGAAGATCCTGCCGGGTCTGTGCATCGAGTGGCCCTGAAGGACGGTTGGCGGCCAGTATAGGCATGCCAGCGCCTCGGACCACGCAACTGAGGCACATGCGGCCTTGAATGCCGGTGCACCGTGGCGGCATCGTCACCACACGGCGAGCCACAGCCGGGACACCCTTCGAAGGCTAGAAATCCGACGTGATGCCGTCCTTTTCCCAGTCGCCGTAGCGCACGGGATCGGGGCCCTCGCGCCCGCCGACCTCCCGATCGGGGGTCTTTGCCGGGCGCGCGCGGGCTTGGCGGCGCTCCTCGGCCTCCTTCAGGGCGCGCTGAGCCGCGGGTGTCAAAGCGCGCGTTTTTAATTTTGCGTCGGTCATGCAAGTCTCGCGGGGCCCTGGTTACGCGCAACGGTCCTTTCCATATAGCATGTCAAGCTTGGCTTCGCGTAGGAGGCGGAGGCGACACATGAACTACGTAAAGACGGCGATGCTGCTCGCCCTGTTGACGGCGATCTTCGTGGCGCTTGGCGCATTAATCGGCGGTCAAACCGGCATGGTGATCGCCTTTGTCATCGCGCTCGCCATGAACGCTTTCAGTTATTGGAACTCCGACAAGGTCGTCCTGCGCATGTACGGCGCCAAGGAGGTCGACGCGAGCTCTGCGCCCGAATTCTACGATGTGGTACGGGAGCTGGCGCAGAACGCCGGCCTGCCCATGCCGCGCGTCTATGTCATGCAGAGCCCCCAGCCCAATGCCTTCGCCACGGGCCGCAATCCCTCGCACGCGGCCGTCTGCGCCTCAACCGGATTGCTGCAGGCGTTGAACCGCGACGAGCTTGCCGGCGTCATCGCCCACGAGCTTACCCACATCAAGAACCGCGACACGCTTATCATGACGGTCGCCGCCACCATCGGCGGCGCCATCTCCATGCTCGCGCAATACATGCAGTTCGGGCTCCTGTTCGGTGGCCACCGCGACCGCAGCGGCCTCGGCATCATCGGTGCGCTGCTTGCAATCATCGTCGCGCCCCTTGCCGCCGCGCTCGTGCAGATGGCGATCAGCCGCTCGCGCGAGTATTCGGCCGACCGTGGCGGTGCCACGATCTGCAGACATCCGCTGTGGCTCGCCTCCGCGCTCGCCAAGATTGAAAACTTTGCCCGCCGCATCCCCAACGACACGGCGGAAAGCGTGCCGGCGACCGCGCACATGTTCATCATCAATCCGTTGAGCGGCCACGGCTTCGACAACTGGTTCTCGACGCACCCCAACACCGAGAACCGCATCGCCGCGCTGCAGGAGATGGCGCGGGAAAGCGGGCAGACGGCCGGCCCGCGCCAAGACGTGTCGTCCGACGTAGGGCCTTGGGGCGCGCCCGGAGATCCGCTCGAGCCACGGCGCGCGCGCGGCCCGTGGGGCTAGCCGCAGGTGTCCGCGGGCGAGGCTCGGTCCAATCGCAGAGGCGTGGCGCGGGCCGAGCGTGGCAAACCTGCTGCGCCAAGCGGCCCGCCAGGATTGCCGGCGCGCCAGGCCGCCGTTCGCCTGGTGAGCGCAGTCTTGCGCGGGCATCGCTCGCTTGACGAGGCGCTCCCCAAGGAGCTTGAGTCGAGCCCTCTCGCCCCGCGCGACCGTGCACTCGCCCGTCTTATCGCCGCCACCGTCTTGCGCCGCCTGGGCGAGCTCGAAGCGGTCCTCACCAGCTTCCTGGAAAAGCCCTTGCCCGAACGGCAAGGCGCTCTCTGGCCGATCCTGCTTTGCGGGGCCGCGCAGCTTCTCTTTCTTGCAACGCCGCCGCACGCCGCTGTCGGGCTGGCGGTGGAGCAGGCTCGGTTGGATCGCTTGGCGCGGCGCTATGATCGGCTTGTCAATGCGCTCCTGCGCCGCGTGGCGCGCGAGGGTCAGGAGTCACTCCAGGGCAGCGACGCCTTGCGGCTCAACATTCCCGCTTGGCTCCTTGAACGATGGAGCAAGAGCTACGGCGAGACGGCAGCGCGCCAAATCGCGCAAGCCTCGCTCACCGAGGCGCCGCTCGACGTCACCGTCAAGGCGGAGCCGGAGCAGTGGGCGCAGCGTCTCGGCGGCATCGTGCTGCCGACCGGCTCGGTAAGGCTTGCCGCCGGCGGCCGCATCGAGGATCTGCCGGGCTACGCGGAAGGGGCCTGGTGGGTGCAGGATGCGGCCGCCGCCCTGCCGGCCCGTCTGCTCGGTTCCGTTGCTGGACGTGCCGTCGCCGACCTGTGCGCGGCGCCTGGCGGCAAGACGGCTCAGCTCGCCGCAGCCGGTGCCGCCGTCACCGCCGTTGATCTTTCGGGCTCGCGCCTCGCCCGGCTCGGCGCCAATCTTAAACGGCTGCAGCTTGAGGCAGAGCTTATCGAGGCCGATGCCACGAGCTGGGAACCTGGACGTCGCTTTGATGCCGTGCTGCTCGATGCACCTTGCACCTCGACCGGAGCAATCCGCCGTCATCCCGATATCCTGCGGCTCAAGCGGTCAGCGGACGTGGCCAAGCTTGCCGAGTTGCAAGCCCTGCTCCTGGATAACGCCGTGCGTCTGCTCCAGCCGGGCGGCACGCTTGTCTATTGCACCTGCTCGCTGGAACCGGAGGAAGCTGCCGAGCAGGTCAGCCGCGTGCTGGCGCGCGAGCCACAGCTTGCGCGGGTTCCCATCGCGAGCGGTGAATGCGGCATCCCTGCCGGCTGGCTGACGCTTAAAGGCGATCTGCGCACGCTACCCTTCTATCTGCCCCAAGAGCGCAAGGAGCTGTCCGGGATCGACGGTTTCTATGCCGCGCGTCTGATCCGCCGGGGCTGATTGCATCTTACGGGCAACTGCGCACAGCCCGTGGTAAGCCTCTCCTTGTCTTAATGTGCGCGCGGGGGTAGTCGGAGCATCATGGTCGCAGAGCGGCAATCGATACGAGTGGCAAGCCGGACTTCGGCAGCGAGGTCCCCCCATGTTTGACCTGTCGCTTAAGGAGCGACTGAGGATCGCCGCGCTCTCGGCCGACCGGTCAAAACGCTCAGCGCTCGCTGGAATGCTCGCCTCGCGACTCTTAGGTTGGTCGCTGCCGCCCCCGCCCGCGGATCAGTTGCTGATCGTGCCGCAGGATCTGCGGACGGCCGACCCCAGCTTCTGGCGCGAGATCGAGCATGGGCAATTCGGCCTTGCCGGCTCAATGGCGTTTCTGCGCGGCTGCTCACCATTCGACATCGATCCGCCCAATCCGGCCTGGCAACGCGAGCTTCACGGCTTCGGCTGGTTGCGCAATCTCGCGGCGGTGTCGGACGATGAAGCGCGCCAGACTGCGCGCCGCCTCGCGACCGAATGGGCAATTCGCTTTAGTTCGGGGTATGGGGTCGTTGCCGAGCCGGCGGTCGCCGCCCGCCGGCTGATCTCCTGGATTTCGCATGCGGCCTTGCTGCTCGACGGCGCTGATGCCGCAAACTACGAGACCATTACGTCGAGCCTGGGCCGCCAGCATGCCCTTCTCTCGGCCTCCTGGCGCGAAGCTGCAGACGGCTATCCGCGCCTGCTCGCGCTCATCGCCCTGACATTCGCCGACTTGTCGATTGCCGGCCACGATCGCCAGCTCAAGGACACGGAGGCCATGCTTGCAAGCGAGCTCGCCCGGCAGATCCTCCCCGACGGCGGCCATATGAGCCGCAACCCGAGCGTTCTCGTCGAGCTCATGCTCGATCTGCTGCCGCTGAGCAAATGCTTTACGGCGCGCAGCCACCTGCATCCGCTGCAGCTCATCGAGGCGATCGCCCACATCCTGCCGATGCTGCGCTTTCTCAGGCTCGGGGACGGGATGCTCGCCCGCTTCAACGGCATGAGTGTGCCATCGGCGGCGGGCCTCGGCACGGTTCTCGGATATGACGACGGGTCGATGCCGGCGCTGAGCGAGGCGCGGGCCTCGGGCTACGCGCGCCTTGAGCGCGGCAAAAGCATCGTCATTGTCGACGTCGGCGTCCCGCCGCCGCCCGCCGCGGCAGCGGAGGCACAGGCGGGCTGTCTGTCGTTGGAGATGAGCGCTGGGTCGCGGCTCATCTTTGTCAATGGCGGCATGCCGGGGCCGGCGGGCGCGGACTGGCACGCCGCGGCGCGCGCGACCGCGAGCCACAACACGCTGTGCCTTGCGGAGAAATCCTCCTCTAAGCTTGTCTCGAATCGCCGGCTGGAGGCGCTGATCGGCGCACCCCCCATTCGTCATCCCGATCAAGTCGATTGGCACATGGAAGACGTCGATGAGGGTGTGGTGCTGGAAGCGAGCCATGACGGCTATCAGCGCCGCTTCGGCCTCATTCACAGCCGTCACCTGTTTCTTTCCGTGGACGGGGCCCGTCTCGAAGGACGCGACCGGCTCGATGGGTCAAAGCAGAAAGTGCGGCTGCGCAGCGATCTGCCGTTCGCAATCCATTTCCATCTCCACCCCGACGTTGGTTGCGAGCTGGCAGCCGAGCCCAACGAGGCCGAGCTCAAGCTGGCCGACGGCCAGTGCTGGCGCTTCAAGGCGGACAACCCTCTCGCCATCGAGGAAAGCACCTATTTCGCCAACAGCACGGGGCCGCGCCGCTCGCTGCAGATCGTCTTGAGGGCGGCGACGTTCGGCGAAAGCGAAGTGAATTGGATCATCGAGCGCGCGGGCGAGGAGCAGACATGAGCGGCAGCGCGCCCAAGATCCGCCGGGCCCTGCTTTCCGTCTCCGACAAGACCGGGCTTGCCGCGTTCGCGCGCGAGCTTGCGCAGATGGGCGTGGAGCTCGTCTCCACCGGCGGCACCGCCGCGGCTCTGCGCACCGACGGCCTCTGCGTAACAGACGTCTCGGAGCTGACCGGGTTTCCTGAGATGCTCGACGGCCGCGTGAAGACGCTGCACCCCAAGGTCCATGGCGGCCTGCTCGCCGTGCGCGACAGCGCCAAGCATCAGGCGGAGGCGGCCGAGCACGCCATCGCGCCGATCGATCTGCTCGTCGTCAACCTCTATCCCTTCGAGGCGGCGGTGGCGAAGGGCGCGCCTTTCGATGATTGCATCGAGAACATTGACATCGGCGGCCCGGCGCTCATTCGCGCCGCCGCCAAAAACCACGCGGGCGTCGCTGTGGTCGTTGAGCCCGCGGACTACGAGCGCGTCTTGGAGGAGATGAAGGCGAACGCCGGCGCAACCACGCTTGATCTGCGCAAGCACCTAGCCGCCAAGGCCTATGCCCGCACGGCAGGCTACGATGCCGCGGTCAGCGAGTGGTTTGCCTCCATCCTCGGTGAACAGATGCCCGAGTGGCGGGCGTTCGGCGGTCGGCGCACGCAAGCGCTCCGCTATGGAGAGAACCCGCACCAATCGGCGGCCTTCTACGCCTCGGGCGAAGCGCGCTTCGGCGTGGCAACGGCGATCCAGCATCAAGGCAAGGAGCTCTCCTACAACAACCTCAACGACACGGACGCGGCCTTCGAGCTGGTGGCGGAGCTGGGCGCGGAGAGGCCCGCGGTAGCCATCATCAAGCATGCCAATCCGTGCGGCGCGGCCGTCGCCGCCTCACTGAAGCAGGCGTATGTGAAGGCGCTCGGCTGCGATCCGGTCAGCGCCTTCGGCGGCATCATCGCGCTCAACGGGACGATCGACGCCGAAACCGCAAAGGAGATCAGCGACATCTTCACCGAGGTTGTGATCGCGCCCGAGGCAACGGCCCAAGCCAAGGCAACCTTTGCCGCCAAGAAGAACTTGCGTCTGTTGACGACGGGCGGTCTGCCTGATCCGCGCGCGCCCGGCGTGGTGTTGCGCTCGCTCGCGGGCGGTCTGCTCGTTCAGTCGCGCGACAACGGGGTCGTTGGCGCGTCTGAACTCAAAGTCGTCAGCAAGCGCGCACCCACACAGCAGGAGCTCGCCGATCTGCTGTTTGCTTTCAAGGTCGCCAAGCACGTCAAGTCGAACGCCATCGTCTACGCCAAGGAGGGCGCCACCGTCGGCATCGGCGCCGGCCAGATGAGCCGCATCGATGCGGCGCGCATTGCGGCGCTGAAAGCGGTTGATGCCGCCAAGGCCTCCGGCGCCAAGGCGCCGCTGACGGAGGGCTCGGTCGTCGCCTCCGACGCCTTTTTCCCCTTCGCCGACGGTCTGCTTGCCGCCGCCGAGGCCGGCGCAACCGCCGTCATCCAGCCGGGCGGGTCAAAGCGCGATGAGGAGGTGATCGCGGCAGCGGATGCAAAGGGTCTCGCCATGGTCTTCACCGGCATGCGCCACTTCCGGCATTGAGGCCATGGATTACCAAAGCGCCGTTCGCTTGCGCCCGGCCACCCGGGCGGATTGGGACCTAATCCGCAGCTGGCTCGCGCACCCCGACATCCAAGAGTGGTGGGGGCCGCTCTCGGCGACGGAGGCCGAGGTCACCATGGCGCTCGGATCCCAGCACGCGCTCTGCCGCGTCGTCGAGGCGAGCGGCGAAGCCGTCGGCTACGCCCATGCCGTCGACGCCACGCTGTGGGGGGAGTCGCTGCCTCAGGATCTTGAGCCCGGCACCTGGGATCTCGATCTTTTCATTGCCTCTGAGCAGCACCGCGGCAAGGGCGTGGGCCAGGCCGCCCTCACCCTTCTCAAGGAGGAGGTGTTCGCCTCGACGCTGGCGGTGGCCGTGTGCGTGTTCCCTTCCGTCAAGAACGAGCGTGCCGTGCGGGCCTACGAGAAGGCGGGATTCCATTGGAAACGAATCTGGAACGACCCGCAAGGGGGGCCGTCTTGGTTCATGGTCGCCGAGCGGCCGCGGCGGTGATGGCGGCCGGCAGGGGAGGTGGCGGCCCGGGCGTGGCCCCGACGGCGGCCGGCTGGGTGGACGCGACGCAAGGCCTTGATTGTCCTCGGCCGCCAAACCCTTTAAGGTGGCCTCCAGCTTTTACTGTGTTTGGGGGAGAGCTGCCGTGAACACCGCCATTAGGGCAATCATCTTCGTTATCATTCTGGCCGCAATCGTCGCCGGAATCGTTTGGGTCTACACGCCGCTGCCCGAGAAGGCAGCAGCGCCGCCGGCGACGGAAGAAACCGCCCCGGCGCCCGCGGCAGCAGAGCCGCCTGCCATGCCGGAGGCTACGGCTCCGGCAACGGAGCCGGCCCCTGCGGCAGAGCCTGAGACGCCGGCTGCAGAGCCTGAGACGCCGGCGGCAGAGCCGGAGACGCCGGCGGCCGAGCCGGAGACGCCGCCCGAGACGCCTGATGAGACTCCTGGGACGGAGCCCGAAACGCCTGATGAGACTCCTGAGTCGGAGCCCGAAACGCCTGCCGAGCCGACCACGCCCGAGCAGCCGTCCCCTTAGGCGGGCCGCGCTAGGCGAGCCGCGATAATGGGACCCTGGTCCAGTGCCGGGGTCCCAGTTCCCGTGAATTCGTAAAGTCTGCTGCGCGGCGCCTGGCCGCGCCGCTCAGTCGCCTTTGCCCGGATCGGGCGGCGGTGCGGGGTCCTTTTCGTCGGGCTTGTCGTCGGGCGGGTTGCTCGCCTGCGTCGCCTCCTTGGCCTTGTCCAGAACCTCCGTCGTGGCCTGCTTGGCCTTGTCCAGCACCTCGCGTGCGGCTTCGGCGGCCTTGTCGAGGATACGGGTGGCCTCGCTGGCCTTGTCCATGGCGTCCTGGCTGGCGTCCTTTCCGGTGTCGAGCGCAGAGCTCGTGTGCTTCTTGGCAAGCTCGATTGCCCGGATGACCGCCCGCTTCGCCGTCTCGATGGCCGAGTTGGTGGCGTCCTTGGCATGATCGATCGCCGAGCTGACGGAATGATCGCCGTCGGGCGCCTCGCTCGGCTCCTCGATTGCCGGCTTGGAGGCGGGCTCCTCCTCGGCCATCGCCAGGGGTGCAAAGAGCAGTGCTGCCACCCCCAGCAAAGGGAAAACTCTGTTCATGTTGGATCCTGTCGTTGGCGTTGCTCAATCCGCGTCACCGGGCGCCGACTCTGATGCGGGACGTGGCCGCTCCACCTTGCGTTGGGTCAAGCCCGATACGGTGCCACGGCCGCTAGCACAGAGCTGTGACGCTCCGATTGAACAAATGGGGACCCAACGGGCCCGGCACTAGTGCTCGCGTTCGGGCGAGCGGACGGAGACCATCAGAGCCATGCCGGTAATGAGGAAGATGGCAATCGCCGACATGCCGAGCCGCTGGCTGCCGCTCGCCGCGGTCACTGAAGCGACGACAAAAGGCGCCAGGAACGCCGTTACCTTGCCGGAGAAGGCGAACAGCCCGAAGAACTGCGTGATTTTTTCCTTGGGCGCGAGACGTGCGAGGAGCGAGCGGCTCGAGGCCTGCACCGGTGCTGCGACGATGCCGACCACCATGGCGAAGGCCAGAAACACCCTCTCGCCGAGCGATGAGAAGGGTTCAGAGCCCGGCGCCTTCGGCGTCACCTCGACGACATAGAAAATGTGGGTCGAGTCGACCGAAAGGATGCCCAAGGCGCCCACGAGCAAGCCCAGCAACGCGGTGATAATGACGGCCTTGGCGCTGAAGCGGTCATCGAGCACGCCGCCGATGAGCGCACCCACGGCGCCGATCAGCGTCAGGACGATACCGAAGATGCCGAGCGACAGCGCCCCCCAGCCGAACACGGCCGCGCCGTAGATGCCGCCGAATGTGAAGATGGCCGTGAGACCGTCCGTGTAGATCATGCGAGCGGCGAGGAACAGCAATATGTTGGGATGGTGCGGCAGAAAGCGGATCGTTTCCCACAGTTCCGCCGTGACGGGGCGGCCGTCGTGCGGTCGCGGCTGCCGGATGTCGGGGACGAACGCGAAGAAGGGAATCATGAACACGAGGAACCAGACGGCGGAAAAGGGTCCCACGAGCCGGTCGCCCTCGCGTGCGCCGGCGTCGAGGGCAAAAAGCGGCTCGAGGCCTATAAGCGTCTTGCCGGTTGCCGGGTCGGGAACGATCAGCCCGGCCATCAGCGCCAGGCTCACGAGGCCGCCGAAATACCCGCATGCCCAGCCGGCGCCCGACAGCCGGCCGAGCTCGTTCTGCGGCACGAGGCCCGGCATAATGGCGTTGGTGAACACCGCGGTGAACTCGGCGCAGGCCGTCGCGCACACAAAGGCAAAGAGGACGAGGTAGATCGTTGGCATGGACGCGGCCGGCGTGGCGATCCACAGCGTCGCCATGGCCGCCGCCAGCACGATCGAAAGAAGCGCGATCCACGGTTTCCGGCGCCCGCGCCCGTCTGCAAAGGCTCCAAGAAACGGGGCTCCTGCCGCGACCAGAGCGCCGGCGATCGCCGCTGCGTATCCCCACAGGGCCTGGCCGCGAGGCCCGTTTCCGACGACGGTGTTGGCAAAATAGGGCGCAAACAGAAAAGTCAGGATCAGCGTGTAATAGGGCTGCGCGGCCCAATCGAACAGCATCCATGAAATGCGCGCGCGCAACGGCGCCCGCGTGATGGTTGCAGCGTCGGCTGAATCCACGGCAGCACCCCTCAAGACGAGCCCCGGAAGCAGCCCTTAGCATGAAAAAGAACGCCCCGCGTGGTCTCTGCGGACGGCAGTCGTGGGTCAGTTTGAAAGATATGCTGCAACCAAGCCATTTTTGCCGTCTTGGAAGGAATGTGGCTCGCAGCGGACAACGGATCCCGGTGAGAACACCCATTCCTCTCCAGAGGGAACAGGGCCGAGCACGCGATAAGAGCCATCGTCACAGCGCTCAGCTTGCACGGGCCTCCATACCTCGGTCCCTTCGTTCCGCAAGGGCATGTAGATGGTCGCACGCGTCTCTCTTGTCATTGGCGCACCTCCCACTCCTCAAGCACCTTCACGATATCCGTGACTTCCCAAAGCCCATCGGTGACGTCTGCCGCCATTGCAGGCGCTAGCCGGTGTGCTTTGTGCAGCTTGCAGAAGTTGTAGTACATGAAGTGCAACGCGACCGCGTGCGCGTGGTTTTCTACCTTTTTGGAGAAGGCGTTCGTCAACCTCGTGAACCGACGCATGTGCATGCGCATGGTGAGGTTGTTGCGCTCGGCATAGCTCGTCGAGATGTGCTTTTCGTCGGGGTCGCCCGTCACAACTTTCGTTGAGCACCCGACAAACTGCGCCGGACTGTAGCGCTTCTCGCCCTCGACTGTTTGTCCGTAAATCTTCACGAGCTGCGCATAATCAATATCGGCACCGAACGCCCCATCCACGGCCATCACATAGGCTTGGAGCCCATCGGACTACGTCCTCGGTGATCTCACCCGTGGCGATCTTGGCAAAGCCGCTCCGATCACGTCGCCGGGGCGTTTGTGTCCGCGGGGACCTTTAGGCATTCCGTCTCTTCTCTAGGTCGGCAATGTGCCGATCCAATTCGCCGATTCGGGTCTTCAGATACCTGACGAGCGGTAGCGTAGCGTTCTCCACCACTCTGGACTCAAGGTCGTTTAGCTGCTCTTGCAGCTTGACGCGCTCCTGCTTCCAATACGCGATGTCGTCGGGCATGACAGGTGCCCTCCATGCTTTCCGCCAAGCATGGTTCAGACGTGGGCCGCTTCGGTGGCCGTGTCAACGGGGTCTCGCCCGTAAGTTGCATATGTGAAATTCAAACTGAGACACTACCCGGACCGCAGGCTAATCCAGTACGATCAAATGATCGGGCAGCTCGTTGGGGTTGCCGGTCCCCGGCGGGAAATGCTGGGCAAGAGGCTCACCCGCCGCCGCAATCGCGGCGACGAGTCCGTCGGCCGCAGTGCCGTTGGCAATCGCTGCGGTCAAATCGTCGACAATCCGCTTCCAGGTTCCCGGCGCAACGCGCGCGTCGATGCTCGTGTCAGCGACGATCTCGACGTAGCGCTCGGCCACCGATACGAAAATCAGCACGCCCGTGTGCTCGGCGGTCGTGTGCAGGTTCTGCACCAGGAACTGCTCGACGGCGCGCTGATGCGCGTGCAGGCGCTTGAGCCGCGCGGGCACCAGCGCCGTTCGCACCGGCAGGGGCAGCAGGAGCACGGTAAGAACGAGGAAGACGCCGAGCTGCGCAAGATAGATCGTTTCGACGTCAAGACGCGTGAAGAAAATGAGGGCCCAGGGGACGAGCAAGCTCACGAGCGCGGCTACGAGCGGGGGCA